>RCUM01000138.1_pt1 | contig 58764 bp, 54 predicted proteins | sample 2166141 | NCBI WGS metagenome assembly RCUM01 (sample SAMN09932756, study PRJNA488358) | compost metagenome | isolation source: compost soil in crotonic acid-enriched | place: Germany: Experimental Botanical Garden
AATGCGGCACGGCGATGGACAGCTACCTGATCGATAACCAGCGCAAGCTGCACGTGTGCGGTAACAACCCGGCGTGTGACGGCTATGAGATTGAAGAGGGTGAGTTCCGCCTGAAAGGGTACGACGGCCCTGTGGTTGAGTGCGATAAGTGTGGTTCTGAAATGCACCTGAAAATGGGGCGCTTCGGTAAGTACATGGGTTGCACCAACGAGAGCTGCAAAAATACCCGTAAGATCCTGCGTAATGGTGATGTTGCACCGCCGAAGGAAGATCCGGTTCCATTGCCGGAACTGCCATGCGAAAAGTCGGACGCTTACTTTGTTCTGCGTGACGGCGCTGCCGGTGTGTTCCTGGCGGCCAATACCTTCCCTAAATCGCGCGAAACCCGTGCGCCGTTGGTGGAAGAGTTGGCCCGCTTCAAGGACCGTCTGCCTGAAAAACTGCGCTATCTGGCGGATGCGCCGGTGGCCGATGCGGAAGGCAACAAAACGCTGGTGCGTTTCAGCCGCAAGACCAAGCAGCAGTATGTCTCGGCAGAGAAAGACGGCAAAGCCACTGGTTGGTCTGCTTTCTACATCGATGGCAAATGGGTTGAAGGCAAAAAATAAATTTGCAGCCTAAATGCAACATTAAAAACCAGCCCATGTGGCTGGTTTTTTTATTGGCCAAACAGGACCAACGGATCTATCCTTGGCTGTTTTTTCCTCCTGGGGCCAGGGTTTCACCTTGATCGCAATGCAAAATAATCGTTACCACAGTGTGACGTGGATCTATACTTGAAGCTGTAGCGTGATATAGTGGTTATATAAAAAGTTTTTTTATGATTAAAGCTTATTAACAACGGCGGTTTCTTCAGCGTCTGGGTGAAACACGGTGTTTATGGCTTGTTACTTTTCAGCATACCGGGGCGACACCGATATACCTGGCTGCGGCTCAACGCAGTGTTTAACCTAGGATGGTATAAGATATGAAATTGCAGCAGCTTCGTTACATTGTGGAAGTGGTTAACCACAACCTGAATGTCTCCTCGACGGCAGAAGGGCTTTACACTTCACAACCCGGTATCAGCAAGCAGGTGCGGATGCTGGAAGATGAACTGGGCATCCAGATTTTCGCCCGTAGCGGTAAGCACCTGACTCAGGTGACTCCGGCAGGCCTTGAAATTATCCGGATCGCCCGTGAAGTCCTGTCCAAGGTAGATGCCATCAAAGCCGTCGCCGGCGAGCATACCTACCCGGACAAAGGTTCACTGTATGTGGCCACCACTCACACCCAGGCACGTTACGCGCTGCCTAACGTCATTAAAGGCTTCATTGAGCGTTATCCGCGTGTTTCGCTGCATATGCATCAGGGGTCGCCGACGCAAATCGCCGAAGCCGTATCCAAAGGCACCGCAGACTTTGCCATTGCCACTGAAGCGTTGCACCTCTACGACGATTTAATCATGCTGCCGTGCTACCACTGGAATCGCGCGGTGGTAGTAAAACCCGATCATCCATTAGCCGGTAAAAGCCACATCACCATCGAAGAGTTGGCGGCTTACCCGATTGTTACCTATACCTTCGGTTTCACTGGCCGTTCCGAGTTGGATACCGCGTTTAATCGCGCAGGCCTGACGCCACGCATCGTATTCACCGCGACTGACGCCGACGTGATTAAAACTTACGTGCGACTGGGGCTTGGTGTAGGGGTGATTGCCAGCATGGCTGTGGATCCGGTTCAGGATCCCGATCTGGTGACGGTGGATGCGCGTGATATCTTCACTTACAGCACCACCAAAATCGGTTTCCGCCGCAGCACCTTCCTGCGCAGTTATATGTACGATTTCATTCAACGCTTCGCTCCGCATCTGACGCGTGACGTGGTCGATAGCGCAGTTGCACTGCGTTCCAACGAAGAGATTGAAGCCATGTTTAAAGACATCAAACTGCCGGAAAAGTAAGCCGTCAGGTTAATGGCTGATAGCAGGAGGGGAACCCACCCCTCCCTGTTTTATCTTTTCAGGTTTGTTCACCTCTGATATCCCCTTTGTACTCCCACAGAACGCTGCCAGTACCGGCATCCATTCGTCAGCTGTTTCTCATTGCCAGTTTCTGCTGCACGGCAAGCAGGGTGCGGCGCCTTATCCAACCGCTGGCCGGGCGAATGGCTCCCCAATAGCAGGCAAAACGCGCTTTTACCTGGGGCGTAGGGCACCAGACGAAGGTTTCCGTAATCAGTATTGCCCATCCGGCATTGTCATGTGTGACGTTGAAGCGCAACACCAGCTTAGCCGCAGCGGGATCGTTGTAATGGGCAAACTCTTCTGCATTGGCCAGACTGGCCACCCCCATGGTTGGGCGCCAGAAACGACCGGCCAATCCAAGAGAAATTTCATTAGTGTTCTGATGCAGCAGGGTAAAAGTGTCGAAACCAAATGCAGCGGCCGGCGTAGTGTTTTTGGTGTTGGTGAACCATTGGCGCAGCTTCGTGGGTAACTGACGCAGCATCAGTAACCGGCTTATGATTGGGTCCTCGGCCATATCCAGCGCAAGCACCGCCTGAATAATGGCTTCAGGTGTGGCATTAATGGGGGCTGACTGATGTTTTTCATGAAAGCTGAAGGCGGGAATAAAGGGCGGAGCGCCTTGCCAGCGCTGACACTCACGTTCACTGACGAATCCCAAAAATGCCACTGCTCGCTCCTGAGTTAAAATATTATTCCGTCATCATCAACAAATATCTGCCGATAGTAGCTTAAATTGTCCAAACATCGGCACTATCGATATAGTAGCTCCATATGCCTGCCATAGATGAATTAATCTCAATCTGGAAATGTGTTGCCCAAGCTGGTTTGGCTGACTTGATGTTCTGTATTGTTACCCCGACTCAATAAGTTGCGTTTGCCAGACTGATAATGCGGCTTACACCGATACATCTCCATACTCCCCCGGACATATAGGCCGCCCTACGGATAGTGAAGGCGGCCTGCATATCAAACTTCTTTACCCAGAGCGGCTAATTCCGCCACTTTCAATCCTGAGCCGTTAGCACCACTGAATGTACACATCCATCCTGGTGACTGGTTTGCTAACGCCTCTCGTTTTAGAATCATAGTGCCCCTCTGAATGATGCCGCTGACTTCGGCATAGCTGTTATCAACATAAATAATGGCCGGAGACGTTTTGCCGATGCTGATGTTATTGCCAGTGGCCGCAATGGATTCTTGCCCGATCACCACGTTATGCACTGCGCTGCAGTTGGCGCCTGGTAGCGTTAGATCGCCAAAAATATGGCACCCGGCAACGCTGACTCGCTGCGCTGTCGCTCCTGCGATCAAGCTACCGGTAATCTGACTATTGCTAATCTTAAGCCCGCCGGCAGACCCCAATGGCGCGCCAGCCGCAGCTGCGACCGTGACATCACCATTAATCCTGCTATTGGTGACCAAAGTTGAACCCGACATTACCACCGTTCTCAGGTAATTCAGTACGCTGTTGCTGATCTGATAATCCCCCTGAATATTACCTGATATATACAGGCCACTGCAGATGGTGTTATCGAGTTTGATACGGCCATTACCCATGGTGGTGGTATCGTAAGGGTAAATATCGCCTGAAAGTCGGTTACAGCCGTTGATCACCATTTGGGCGTATGGGCCATATGAAATCGCCCGCGTGAAATTGCTAATGCCGCATTCGGTTAACCACACTTCCCCCCCGACCTTGATAAAAGTCCCTAGGGGCCAATGACCTTCGGCCAGACTGCCACCAGGGCGTTCAGCATGGATCCGCGTAAAGTGCATTTGAATGCCGCCACGAACCTCAACGAATGGCGTAACATTGTTCAGTTCGAAAGAACCGTCAAAAAAACGATTAAAATTGCTTTGGTCGCCAGGGCGGGTGCTCATGATCAGTAGCGGTGGGTAAGCGGTCGCATCCGGGTTAGCGATATCTTCAAGGTTGGTGTAGCTATAACCGTCTTTCAATCGACCAGAGGCAAAGACGGAAACGCGATTGAAGTTGTTATCGAAGGCATTGTCGAGATACAACGCTGAACCTCGGAAGTTTTGTATAGCGACATCCTCCCACAGGGTGGCAGTGGTGCGGCAATAAACGCCGTGGCAATATGCCCGGCCTTTTTCGTCTTGGGTGGGGTCAACAATACTGGTGCCAATCCCTTGCACCATCAGGCTGCGTAGAGTGAGTTGCTGGAATCCGAAGTTTTCGCCCCAACAATGAATTGCGCCATAGTTGCCGTAGCCGGCGCTTCGCGGAATATTAAAATCGAGTACGGTACCCGAAGCGCCATGTCCGCCTTGTCCTTCCAAAAACCAGTCTTTGCTGTAATCCAGCACTATCGGTTTTTTAAAGTTTAATGTTCCACGTGGGAACACAATTTTGGCTACGTTCCCACTCATAGTCGAAGCATGGCTGAGTAATGCATCCATTGCATTGTCCCAGTTATTATTGGTGGTCTTAAACCAGGCAAGTTGCAGCGTATTGCCGTCTCTAATCAGGCGCCAACGTTTGCCAGCAGTGGTGACAACTACTAATGTGCCGTCATCAGGTGTGTTGTCATCTGCTTTGTAAACATAAAAAAGTACGCGATCGCCAGTGCCGCGTAACAGAATTACCTGCCCCTCTGATTCTGGTTCTGTAACCCTTAATGCCTCCACGTTGGCAAGGGTGTTGATCTTGGTATCGGCCATATTTTTCTTCCCAGGTTGTGAGATATCGATATGCAAGACAGGGCATCCCCATGGTTTGCACCGGTTGCATGACTTTGCCTGGAAAGAGTATCTCCGGAGGAACGGCGTTACATTTTGCACACGTCCTGTCAGGACTCACTAAACACTCACGGTTAACTTGTTGAGCTAACAGCAGTTCTTTAAGTTGATTACTTCTGCCTATCGTTATGATCAAAACGTGTTGTTATCAAAACGTTACATCATCTTTGTGTTATCTTTAAGTAAGACCTCAATGATTACCCTGTTTTAAGCATAATAAGAAATGGAGGAGCTATGTCGTCCGATCTTCGTGAAACGAGTATGGATAAGCTGGTTGCACTGAATAACGAGTATCGTTATTACAGTCTGCCACTGGCCGCGAGACAGCTGGGTGATATCGACCGGTTGCCAAAATCAATGAAAGTGCTGTTGGAAAACCTGCTACGCCATGTGGATGGCGACACCGTGCAGGTTGACGACCTTAAAGCTATCGTCGGCTGGTTACAGACCGGTCATGCCGACCGCGAGATTGCCTACCGACCGGCTCGCGTACTGATGCAGGACTTTACCGGCGTGCCCGCGGTGGTGGATTTGGCCGCTATGCGTGAAGCGGTGCAGCGATTGGGCGGCAATGTTGACCAGGTCAATCCGTTGTCACCGGTCGATCTGGTGATTGACCACTCGGTCACCGTTGATGAGTTCGGCGATGACGAAGCGTTTGAAGAAAACGTGCGTATCGAAATGGAACGCAACCACGAGCGCTATACCTTCCTGCGTTGGGGGCAGAAAGCCTTCAACCGCTTCCGCGTAGTGCCGCCGGGTACCGGTATCTGTCACCAGGTTAACCTGGAATATCTTGGCCAAACGGTGTGGCACACCGACGAAAGCGGTCAGCGTATTGCCTACCCGGACACGCTGGTGGGCACCGACTCCCATACCACCATGATCAACGGTCTGGGCATTCTTGGTTGGGGTGTGGGCGGTATTGAAGCCGAAGCGGCGATGCTTGGTCAGCCGGTATCGATGCTGATCCCGGACGTGGTGGGCTTTAAACTCACCGGTAAGCTCAGTGAGGGCATTACCGCTACCGACCTGGTGTTGACCGTCACCCAGATGCTGCGTAAACACGGCGTGGTGGGCAAGTTTGTTGAGTTCTACGGTGACGGTCTGGCGGATCTACCGCTGGCTGACCGAGCGACCATTGCCAACATGTCACCGGAGTTTGGTGCGACCTGTGGCTTCTTCCCGGTGGACGAAGTGACGCTGGGGTATATGAAGCTGAGCGGCCGCAGCGATGAGCAAATCGCGCTGGTGGAAGCCTATGCCAAAGTGCAGGGCATGTGGCGCAATCCTGGCGACGAACCGGTGTTCACCAGTACCCTGGCTCTGGATATGTCGACGGTGGTAGCCAGCCTGGCTGGGCCGAAGCGTCCGCAGGATCGCGTGGCGTTGCCAGATGTGCCCAAGGCTTTCAATGCCGCTACCGAGCTGGAGATCGGCAACCAGCAACGCAAATCCGAATTCAAGCCCTTCACCCTTAATGGGCAGCAGCACGACCTGCATAACGGCGCGGTGGTGATCGCCGCCATTACCTCCTGTACCAACACTTCCAACCCCAGCGTAATGATGGCCGCCGGCTTGCTGGCGAAGAATGCGGTGAAAAAGGGGCTGCGAACCAAACCCTGGGTGAAAACCTCATTGGCGCCGGGATCCAAAGTGGTGACCGACTATTTCGACAGCGCCAAGTTGACGTCCTACCTGGAAGAACTTGGGTTTAACCTGGTGGGTTACGGCTGTACTACCTGTATTGGTAACTCCGGGCCGTTACCTGAGCCTATTGAGCAGGCGATTAAAGAGGGCGATCTGACCGTTGGTGCGGTGTTGTCAGGTAACCGTAACTTCGAAGGCCGTATTCATCCGCTGGTGAAGACCAACTGGCTGGCCTCGCCACCCTTGGTGGTTGCCTATGCACTGGCCGGTAGTATGAAGATTGATCTGACCAACGAGCCGCTGGGTGAAGGCCGTGACGGCCAGCCGGTTTATCTGAAGGATATCTGGCCGAGCAGCCAGGACATTGCCCTGGCAGTCGAGGAAGTGCGTACTGAGATGTTCCATAAGGAATACGGTGCGGTATTTGACGGTGACGCCAACTGGCAGTCGATTCAGGTTGCCGGTTCGGCGACCTATCCATGGCAGGCGGACTCCACCTATATTCGCCATCCGCCGTTCTTCAGCAGCATGAAAGCGCAGCCGGATCCGGTGCAGGACATCAAGGACGCCCGCATTCTGGCGATCTTGGCCGACTCGGTGACCACCGACCATATCTCACCGGCAGGGAACATCAAACGCGACAGCCCGGCAGGCCGTTATCTGAGCGATCACGGCGTTGCGGCGCTGGACTTCAACTCTTACGGCTCGCGCCGTGGTAACCATGAAGTCATGATGCGTGGCACCTTTGCCAACATCCGCATCCGTAACGAAATGGTACCGGGGGTTGAAGGGGGTTATACCCGCCATATCCCGTCACAGAATCAGTTATCAATCTACGATGCTGCGATGCAGTATCAGCAGGAGCAGGTACCGCTGGCGGTGATCGCCGGTAAAGAATACGGTTCCGGTTCCAGCCGTGACTGGGCTGCGAAGGGGCCACGACTGTTGGGGGTTCGCGTGGTGATTGCCGAGTCCTTTGAGCGTATTCACCGTTCCAACCTGATTGGTATGGGCATTCTGCCACTGGAGTTCCCGGCAGGTGTGACGCGCAAAACGCTGGGACTGAGTGGTGATGAGCAGATCAGCGTCAGCGGGTTACAAACGCTCAAACCAGGGCAAGTGGTGCCGGTGCTGATCGCTTATGCCGATGGGCGCAAAGAAGTGGTCAATACCCGTTGCCGTATCGATACCGGCAATGAGCTGACCTACTATGAAAATGACGGCATCCTGCACTACGTGATCAGGAAAATGCTGTAATAAAAAGGGCGCCTTTCATGGCGCCCTGATTTTTCCCGCGGGAAATTACTCTTGGTCCAGTAAATGGCCCATTTTTGCGGCCTTGGTGGCCAGGTAACGCTCGTTCTTCGGGTTGCGACCGACGATCAGTGGCACACGCTCGGTAATGTTAATACCGGCTTCGGTCAGGATCTCGACCTTTTTCGGGTTGTTGGTCAGTAAACGCACCGCATCCACGCCCAGCAGTTTGAACATGTCCGCACACAGGGTGAAATCACGTTCATCCGCAGCAAAACCCAACTGGTGGTTGGCTTCTACCGTATCAGCGCCCTTGTCCTGCAGGGCATAAGCGCGGATCTTGTTCAGCAAACCGATATTACGACCTTCCTGACGATGGTAGAGCAGAATACCGCGACCTTCTTCCGCGATATGCTCCAGTGCGGCTTCCAGCTGAAAACCACAGTCGCAGCGCAGGCTGAATAAGGCATCACCGGTCAGACACTCAGAATGTACACGTGAGAGTACCGGTGTTGCGCCAGAAATATCCCCGAACACCAGTGCCAGATGATCGTGCCCGGTCGCCAGTTCTTCGAATCCTACCATCAGGAAATCGCCCCAAGGTGTTGGCAATTTGGCCTCTGCCACCCGTTTAAGCTGCATGTTGCTCTCCACAAATACATCCGATTCAATCATGGTTGCGCATCCTACTTCCGGTACGGTGAACTGACCAGTATTAAAATGCGCAACGACGATCGGCATTTCGTTAATTATCGGCTATTTTGCCATAACTTCTTGCCCTGAGGTGCTCAGCAAATCAGCATCCGACGCTTTCAGCCAACTATTATTGCGATAGTCCGTTTATCTGTTTAATTTTTCGAGTGTTATCAATATTGCAAGATTGTTACACTGCAAATTGGCTTATGCAAAGGACGATGGGAATGTTTGAGATTGCAAAACGTACGGCAGCAGGTGCAATAGTGCTGTTGTTGATGCCGTTGGCGGTATGGATTTCCGGCTGGCAATGGCAACCGGGTGGCGACGGCAGGCTGTTGAAAGGCCTGTACTGGCTGACTGAAACCGTCACTTCGCCCTGGGGTATCCTTACCAGTATTATTCTTGGCGCCTGGTTTCTGTGGTGCCTGCGTTTTCGTATCAGACCGGCCATTGGGTTGTTGGTGTTGCTCAGCGCGTCGATTCTGATCGGACAGGGCGTGAAGTCTTTTATTAAGGATCGCGTGCAGGAGCCTCGGCCATTTGTGTTGTGGCTGGAGTCGGCCCACCAGATTGATGAAAAGCACTTTTACTCGCTCAAGCGCAAAGAGCGGGGCGCGTTGGTGAAAGAGCAACTGCAGGAGCAAACGCTGGTACCGGTATGGCTACGTGAGCACTGGCAGTTTGAGACCGGCTTTGCGTTCCCTTCAGGCCACACGATGTTTGCCGCCAGTTGGGCGCTACTGGGCGTAGGGTTGTTGTGGCCACGACGGCACTACAAGACCGTCGCGGTCTTGATGGTGTGGGCAATAGGTGTCATGGGCAGCCGTTTGCTGCTGGGCATGCACTGGCCACGGGATCTGGCAGTGGCGACCTTGATCAGCTGGCTGTTGGTGACGATAGCTTGCTGGTTGGCTCAACGCTGGTTTGGCCCTTTGACGCCACCGCCGCAAGAGCAGCAGGAAATTGCGGAAAGAACCTCGGAAGATAAAATCAGGTGACGCTGTCACTTAATGCGGTGTCGCCATGGCACCGCATTAACCGCTTACATTTCCCGTCATTGTAATTCTTATTAATGCCCCCACATCCTTATTAATCTATTATTTTGAGAAGCTTTCTCATTAATTTGTTCGGGAGCGTCGTTTACTGTCGAATATGCCAGCAGATATGTGGTTTTATCGTGCCGCAGGGTTTCCCTGCCACGATGGGAAATGCTAACTTAAAGGATAGGGAAGCCACGTATTGGCATATACCCGTCATCTTTCAAGTCGCAGCGTTGTTATCTGCACTCGCTCACCCCAGTTACTTACATGAGTAAGCGCCTGGGGATGAGCGAGCTGGCCGCCTAGCTGTGCTGTACAGGGATGTACAAATGCCGCGAGCGCATGGACGCGCTAGAGCGGCCAACTTGAAAGCTATAGGGTAGAATTCATCCGATTAACTCGGCATTGCGGGAAAGAATGTGAAATATTTGCTGATTTTTTTGTTGGTTCTGGTGATTTTCGTGATTTCTGTCACGTTGGGCGCGCATAACGATCAGGTTGTGAGTTTTAATTACCTGGTTGCGCAGGGTGATTATCGTATATCGACCCTGTTGGCTGCGTTGTTTGGCGCCGGTTTTGTTCTCGGCTGGGTCATTTGTGGCCTGTTTTATCTGCGTACCCGCATTGCGCTGGGGCGAGCCGAACGCAAAGTCAAGAGGCTGGAACTGCAGCTTGAACAACCTGCTGAGCCGGCAGCTCAGTCCGTTGTCAGCAAGGAATAATCTTCTATGTTAGAGCTGTTGTTTCTGTTGCTGCCCGTGGCTGCCGCGTACGGTTGGTACATGGGGCGCAGAAGTGCTCAACAGGATAAACAACAGGAAGCCAACCGTCTGTCGCGCGAGTACGTGGCCGGGGTTAACTTCCTGCTCTCCAACCAGCAGGATAAAGCGGTCGATCTGTTCCTTGATATGTTGAAAGAGGACAGCAACACCGTTGAGGCTCACCTGACGCTGGGTAACCTGTTCCGTTCGCGTGGCGAAGTAGACCGCGCAATCCGCATCCATCAGGCGCTGATGGAAAGCGCTTCCCTGACCTTCGAACAACGCCTTTTGGCCGTGCAACAGCTGGGGCGTGATTATATGGCCGCCGGCATGTACGATCGCGCCGAAGATATGTTTGGCCAGTTAATCGGCGAAGAAGATTTCCGCATTTCCGCGTTGCAGCAACTGTTGGTGATCCACCAGGCAACCAGCGATTGGCAAAAAGCCATCGACGTGGCGGAAAAACTGGTCAAGTTGGGTAAAGATAAACAACGTATCGAGATCGCCCATTTCTACTGCGAACTGGCTTTGCAGGCGATGGGCAGTGACGATCTTGATAAGGCGATGGGCTTGCTGAAAAGAGCGGCCTCGGCAGATAAACAGTGCGCCCGGGTTTCTATAATGGTAGGGCGTATTTATATGGCGCAGGGTGAATACGCCAAGGCGGTTGAATCGCTCACGCGAGTGTTGAACCAGGATAAAGAGCTGGTGAGCGAAACCTTGCCGATGCTGCATGAGTGTTACCAGCATCTGGAACAGCAACAGGATTGGGCGGACTTCCTCAAGCGCTGTGTTGAGGAAAATACCGGTGCCACCGCTGAGCTGATGCTGGCGGAAATTATTGAGCAGAATGAAGGCCGTGACGTGGTGCAGGTGTATATCAACCGCCAGCTCCAGCGTCACCCGACGATGCGGGTATTCTATCGCCTGATGGATTATCACCTGGCAGATGCGGAAGATGGCCGTGCGAAAGAAAGCCTGTTGTTGCTGCGTGATATGGTCGGCGAACAAATACGTACCAAGCCGCGTTATCGCTGCCATAAATGCGGGTTTACCGCGCACTCGCTGTATTGGCATTGTCCTTCATGCCGGGCCTGGTCATCGGTTAAACCGATTCGTGGGCTGGATGGGCAATAAGCTGCAATAAAAAACGGGGCTAAAATAGCCCCGTTTTTTATGATGTTAGCGATTTATTTTTTCTTGCCGGCTTTGACGCCGCCTTTCAGCAGTTGACGCAACTTCTTCAATTCTTTCTGGTTCAGCGGTTGCTCGATTTCCTCTTCAATCCCCTGATTGTCAATTTCACCGTGATGTAACTCCGCCGATTTTTTAGCGGTTTTGTCCGCCTTGGCCGGTAACTCGAAGCTATTTTCAAGACGTTGACAGACCTCGGCGCTCAGAGAAAGTTGGTTATCGGCAGCAATGGCACGAATTTTTTCTTTGAGTTCCAGAGGGATTTTAATCGTTAGTGTAGATATCTCGCTCATTTTGAAGCCTTTCTGCGGGAAGATTGCCTTCAAGCTAAGCCAGTCGGGAGTGAGAGTCTAGTGTGTAATAAAAATTTAATATTTCTGTAACATTGAGCGGGGGAATAATGAACGATAAGGCGGGAGTATTGAGGTAGAGCCCGGCGTGCCGGGCTCTATACCAGAGTGCTTATTTGTAGATGACGGCGGTGCCACTTAGCATGTTATTACCACCGGCAGAGATAATGCGGTAGCTGCTGGCGCCCTGGGCTTCGGCTTTGGCGGCCAGTTTGGCTTCCAGGCTGCTCAGCGTCGTGGCATGGCCTGCAGAGACGACGCCGGATGCGCTCAGGCTGGTGGCCTGCTGCAGGTCTACCGGCTCAGCGGCGAAGGTAGCGAAAGAGGTCATGGCGATAGCGGCGGCTACTGCAAAATATTTGATGCTTTTCATAAGAAACTCCAGTCTGTTTGTTTGGATTGGAAGCCGTTCGCTTCCGATGTGTTGAATAATAAAGCATCCGGGAAGATTTAAAATCTGATAATGCTGAGCATCTTGTTCAAATTATTTGATTTATAATTTACGCATCTTTACGGCGCTTTACGCAGCCTGGGTTAATGGCATCGGGGTTATATTGACGCTTGATGACGAACCAGGGCCTAACATTACTTAACCGCAGGGTGCGCTGCGGCTGGGATTTCTGTCGGCTGGCATGTAGAATGCGGCGGTCAGTTTGGCGGGTTGTTACCTGGTTATGTCCATTTTACAGAAGGTAGAAGAAATGAAGTCTGAAAATAACATTAATAACAATGACTTAAAATCATCTCCGATCATTGTTGCGCTTGATTACGCAGATATTGGCGCAGCATTGGCATTTGCCGATCGTATCAGTCCGCAGGACTGCCGGCTAAAAGTGGGCAAGGAAATGTTCACCCTGTTTGGACCACAATTGGTGCGCGACTTGCACGCCCGCGGTTTCGATGTATTCCTGGATTTGAAATTTCACGATATTCCCAACACCACCGCCCGTGCGGTAGCGGCGGCGGCTGAGCTGGGCGTGTGGATGGTTAACGTCCACGCCAGCGGCGGTGCGCGGATGATGACCGCAGCCAAAGAGGCGTTGCTGCCTTATGGCGCGCAGGCGCCGTTGTTGATTGCCGTGACCGTGCTTACCAGCATGGAGGCGGAGGATTTGCAGGCTATCGGTATCGACCTCTCTCCGGCCGAGCAGGCGGAACGACTGGCACGTCTGACCCGCGATTGTGGACTGGACGGCGTAGTCTGTTCTGCGCATGAGGCCGAACGCCTGAAAGCGGCCTGTGGCCAGCAGTTCCAGTTGGTGACACCAGGTATCCGTCCGGAAGGCAGCGATGCCGGCGATCAGCGCCGTATTATGACGCCGGTGCAGGCGCAGGCGGCTGGTGTTGACTATATGGTGATTGGACGCCCGATCACCCAATCTGCCGATCCTGCTGCTACATTGAGCGCCATTCGCGCTTCACTGGCCTGAGGAGTTACTGATGAAGGACGATAACAGCCGTCTGGTTTACTCCACCGACAGCGGACGCATCAAGCCGGAAGAGGTTAAGCCACAGCGTGACAAGGGTGACGGCATCGTGCGCATTCAACGCCAGACCAGCGGGCGTAAGGGGAAGGGCGTTTGCCTGATCTCGGGCGTCGATCTGGATGATGCGGCACTGGAAAAACTGGCGGCTGAACTGAAGAAGAAGTGTGGCTGTGGTGGCTCGCTCAAAGATGGCGTGATTGAGATCCAGGGTGATAAGCGCGATTTGCTAAAACAGCTGCTGGAAGCCAAAGGGATGAAGGTCAAACTGGCGGGCGGTTAATCGCCTGGGGGAATTGCCATGCCGCGGTGCAATGCTGCGGCATGGCAGTGGGTGATGCTGCCGGGCGTTAACCCGTTAATGGCAATGATGCCATTGACTAAAAATGAAACAGACCTGAAATAATCTTTATTATGGTTAATACGTCAAAGCGTAAACGCTTTTGCCAGCCTGTCGGCTAGTGATCGGACAGGTTACTTGCCTACCTGATGACCAATGATGCCCCCAACGGCGGCCCCGCCGAGCGTACCCAGTGCGCTACCATCGGTCAACACCGCGCCGCCTACAGCCCCCGCACCGGCACCAATAGCGGTGTTACGGTCACGTTTGGACATGTTGGAACAAGCGCTGAGTGAAAACGCCAGCGTAAGCGCCAGAGCGGCGGTGGCGAAACGTTTATTGATAATCATCATAGTGACTTCTCCTTAGCATTGGCTTATGGGAGTGCCCTATAAGTATAGGCATGAACCCTAAATTCGGCCTGCTATTGGCTCCCAAAGCGTATCGATATAAAAAATGGCATTTTTTGTTAAAGGCAGAACAATTGAAAAGCTAAAAGCGCTCTCTCTGCCAATATCCACTATAAGCCTCTGCCTGACGATAAACAGGTAAATAGTCCTAAAGTCCATTTACCCGCTTTTGGCCGGCCATTTCCTCTGTGCTCCACAGTTCTCGGTTTCCAGCAGAAGGCTACGCGGTCTTTAGCGATTTACGCCATACCCTCTCAGGAGCCGCCTGCCGACAATATTCCCTACAGGTTTAACCGGGAAAGACACATGCTTAACGAACTCAAGCAGCAGGTATTAGAGGCCAACCTGGCCTTGCCACGCCATCATCTGGTGACTTTCACCTGGGGTAACGTCAGTGCTGTCGATCGCCGTGAGGGGCTGATGGTGATCAAACCGTCGGGGGTAGAGTATGCATTGATGACCCGTGACGATATGGTGGTGGTGGAACTAGAAAGCGGCAAAGTGGTGGAAGGGAGTAAAAAGCCGTCATCGGACAGCGATACCCATCGCGTGTTGTACCTGGAGTTTGCCGCTGCCGGGGGGATTGTTCATACTCATTCGCGGCATGCCACCATCTGGGCGCAGGCGGGGCTGGATATTCCTGCCTGGGGCACCACCCACGCCGATTATTTTTATGGTGATATCCCCTGTACCCGCCAGATGCACAATGAGGAAATCAATGGCCGCTACGAGTGGGAAACCGGCCGGGTGATCGTCGAAACCTTTGCAGAACGCCAGTTGGATCCGGCGGCGATACCGGCGGTGCTGGTGCATTCGCACGGTCCCTTTACCTGGGGAAAGGATGCGGAAAACGCGGTGCACAATGCGGTGGTACTGGAGGAGATTGCCTACATGGGGATTTTTTCGAGCCAACTGACACCGGGGCTGACGAACATGCAGCAGACGCTATTGGACAAACATTACCTGCGCAAGCACGGTAAAAATGCCTATTACGGTCAGTAATCCTCAGGTAGGCCGTCGTGTGACGGCCACCATTTCCCCGCCTGGATCCTAGTCGTTTACTATATCCAACTGTATTCCCTGGCGTTTTAACTGGTGCTGATAGTCCAGCGACAGCCGGGAATCGGTGATCACCCGATGTACCTTTCCCTGCTGAGTCAGTGGGTTGGGCTGTATTTGACCAAACTTGGACGAGTCGGTCAGGACAATATTCTCTACGCCCTTGGCCAGTACGGCATTAACTACATCGGCGCGCATCATATCGCGACCGGTAAAACCGGTGTCCGCATGGTAGCCATCAATGCCGATAAACGCCTTGCTGAAATGCACCTGCTGAATACATTGTCGCGTTAACGGCCCGACCACGGTTTCGCTTTTTTTCTGATACAGGCCGCCCAGCACGATCACCTCGCAGTCGGTCTCTTTCAGCAGGTTGGCGATATAGTGGCTGACGGTGATCAGCGTGATGCGCTTGCGTTCGGCAATGTAGCGAGCCAACAGCGCGTTGGCACTGCCGCTTTCGATAAAAATGGTTTCATCGTCGTTAACCAGCGATGCGGCATATTGCGCCAGCTTTTGCTTGAGGGTGAAGTTGGACATCATGCGTGCATCGACGTCGTCACTTTCCAGCGCCAGCGCGGAACCATGCACCCGTTTCAAATAGCTGCGTTTCTCCAGCAGGTTCAAATCCTGACGGATTGTCACCTCAGAAACGCCGGTAGCGGCAGCTAAATCGCTGACGCTGATGCGCCGACGATCGTTAACCAATTGCAATATTGTCTGTTGTCTTGAATTCATATCAACCTGATGTGCGGCCACCAAGGTGCGGCCGCTAATATTTGTTGTTTAAATAGTATGTTCTGTTCGCGCAATAATATCATCCTGCGCGTCAGGGGATAATGCGGTAAAGAACGCGGAATATCCAGCAACGCGAACCACTAAATCACGATACTGGTCAGGATGTTGCTTCGCTTCCAGCAGGGTTTCCCGCGACACAATGTTGTACTGTACGTGCCAGCCCAGGTAGGTCTCAAAGAAGGTGCGCAGCATCAACATCAGCTTTTCACGGTCGACCGGTTTTTCCAGCGTGGCCGGGTTGAGTTTCTGGTTCAGCAGCACACCACCGAGGATTGCAGCGGTAGGCAACTTGGACAGTGAATTGAACACGGCAGTCGGCCCGAGATGGTCGGTACCTGATGCCGGGCTGGCACCTTCCGCCAGCGGCGTATGCGCTTTGCGCCCATCAGGGGTTGCCAGGGTAGCGGCGCCAAAGGGGACGTTAGCCGAAATGGACGAAGTGCCGGCGTAGTAAGTGCCGCCAATCGGGCCACGACCAAAGCGGGTATTGTGGTACTGCGCGAGTTCGTCAATGTAGCTTTGATAAGCGCGTACCAGCAATTGGTCGACCTCATCCACGTCATTGCCGTATTTTGGCGCGGCGTTGAGCAACCGCTGACGTAACTGCTCGCCGCTCAGCCCGTCAAAGTCATTGGCCAGCGCTGCCGCCAACTGCTGCTGGCCGATCGCACCCTGTTCGAACACCAGTTTACGCACTGCCGCCAGGCTGTTGCCCAGGTTGGCGATACCGACCTGCAGGCCCGAAACCCAGTCGTATTTTGCACCGCCTTGCTTAATGCTTTTACCGCGTTCGATGCAGTCGTCCACCAGCGCTGAACACAGGATGTCATGAGCATTTTCTTCCAGCACGCTATCGACCACGCACTCAATTTCAATCGACTTACGGGTGTAGTAGCGGATCTGGCTGTCCCAGGCACCCAGCACCTGGTCGAAATGGCTGAAGTTGCCCCGCGACAACGCCAACTCCTGGGGCAGAAAGACTTTGCCGGAGGTGGCATCACGCCCTTGCTCCAGTGCTGCCAGCAATACTCGGGCGAAGTTGATAAAGCTCATGCCGGTGCAGCGATAACCCCATTTTCCGCCGACGGCGGTTTCGATGCAGCCGATCGCCGCATAATCATAGGCATCCTGAGGTTCCACGCCCAGCTTGATAAACTCCGGAATCACTATCTCATCGTTGTTGAAGGCCGGCATGCCAAACCCACAGCGGATCACCTGCACGCAGGCATCGAGAAAGTCGCTGCTCATCCCGGCATGGTAACGAACGCTGAGGTTGGGTTGGGTCGAACGCAGGCGACCGCAGGACTCCAGAATGGTATAGGACAAAGGGTTCACCGCGTCGCGGGGTGAGCCATCGACCAGCTGTTGTCCGCCGATAGTGACGTTCTGATACAGCGGGCTGCCTGCCGAGGCTTTGGAGTGCGAGCCGGAACGGATCTTGTTGATCTCCAAAAGTTTCAGCCAGCAGCTGTGCAGCATTTCAATCGCACGCTCACGTGGCAGAGTCTGCTCCAGCTCGACATCGCGGCGATACCAGGGGTACAGATATTGGTCGAGACGGCCAAAGGACACCGAATGGCCGTTGGATTCAATTTGTAGCGTTAACTGAATGAAGTAACACAGTTGCAGCGCCTGCCAGAAGGTCTGCAGTGGGCGGTGGGCGATCAACTCGCAGTTTTCCGCGATGGCCTGCAGCTCTTCACTCCGCCAGTGGCGGCTTTCCGCCTGTGCCATGCTGCGGGCCAGTTCGGCAAAGCGCAGGATATGGGCGCTCAGTGCCTCCAGGGTCAGGTCGATAGCCTTCAGGAATTGTTCCTGCTGTAACTCTTGCCAGTCGGTGAGGTGAATGCGGCTGCGGCGCTCGTCCACCTTGTCGCGTAGTCCGTCGAGGCCTTTTTCCAACAGCAGTGGGAAATTCACCGCCAGGTGGGCATCTCCCGAAGTCATATTGCCTTCGGCCTTGATGATGCCGGTGGCCAGCAGCGCCCGTTGTTCATCGGTGAACATGCCGTAGCAGCGGTCTTGTACCGTCTGTCCGCGCCACCACGGGCATATCCGGTGCAGAATGGCCTTATTCTCTTCGCTGATGGAAAAACCGGCACCCGGACGGTCGGCCAACTGGTCAATCTCGTCTTCGATCCAACTGACGGTATATTCCGGGAAGATCGGCGCGGCGCGCAATTCGCTGGCCTGGTTGCCGATAATCAGCTCATCGTTGTCGATTCTCAGGGTACGTTTGGCCAGATGATTAGCTAATGCCAGCGCCCGACGCACCGGCAAGGGTTTGTCCAGGTGTTGCTGATAGGCTTCGGTATAGTGTTGCGCGCGTTCGGTGCAAACCGGCGGTTTGACGATATGGATCAACGCGTTCTTGTGGGCCAGGGTGCGTGCGGTCAGGGTGGTCAGGTCCAGCGTGGTCATGATGTTATCCTCGCAAAATAGCGGTCAGCCCTTTGGTGTTGGCGTACTGCTCGGCATAGGCCAGCAGTTCGGGCGCATCCAGTGGGGTACGGGCAGCGTGATAGGGTTCGCCGAGCAGGTGGTATTTGTTGATGCCCAGTGTGTGGTATGGCAAAAAATGAATCTCTTTGGCACCGGCTTCATCGGCGGCGAAATCGACAATCGCACGGACAGAGTGGCGATCGGCGTTAAATTCCGGGATCAGTGGTACGCGCACAATAGTTTGGGTACCGCGCTCGGCCAGCCGACGAAAATTGTCCATCACTCGTTTGGCGGAGCCGCCGGTCCACTGTTTGAAGCGCCGTTCATCGACGTGTTTCAGATCCGCCAGCATCAGGTCAAGCCAGGGCAGTGACGGGGCGATGTATGACCAGGGGGTATGCAGACAAGACTCCACCGCGGTATGAATACCGGCCTCACGACTGCGGCGCAGCAGTTCAGCCGCCACGGTCGGTTGCATAAAGGGTTCACCGCCGGACAGCGTCAGCCCACCGCCGGTGCGCAAATAAAAGGGTCTGTCGCGCAGAACCTCGGCCATGATATCGTCGATATTTATCGCGCTGCCGCACAGGCTGAGTGCGCCGGTTGGGCAACGGGCAGCCAATGCGGCATAATCTTCGTGGCTGAGTAAATCGCGCTGGATCACCAGGCTATCGTCTATCCGCCGGACAGCCTGCGGATCCACTTCGGTACACAGCGTGCAGCCGCCAAGACACAGGCGTGGGTCGAACAACAGGTCTGCCTTTCGCGCCCGGCTTTCCGGGTTCTGGCACCAGAGGCAGCCAAGCGAGCACCCCTTTAGAAACACTACGCTGCGAATGCCTGGGCCATCATGGGTGGAATAACGCTGCAGATTGAAAATCACGAGTCACCTGTCATTCGGTTGCTTTGCTGCTTTCATTAAAGTTGTTTCGAATGAAAGTTGATTTGATTTCGATCAAATATAAACCTATTGCATGTCCTACTATGTTCAGAGTTTGAATTCGCCCACAGAAGATTCAGGAGTCCGTAATGGAGCTTTATCTCGATACCGCTGATGTGAACGCCGTGAAACGCCTGGCGCGCATCCTTCCGTTGCATGGTGTGACCACTAATCCAAGTATTGTGGCCAAAGAGGGGAAACCGATTTGGGAGGTGCTTCCGGCGCTGCGCGATGCGCTGGGAGGCACCGGTAAGCTGTTTGCTCAGGTGATGGCCAACGATGCCGAACTTATGGTGGCAGAAGCGGCGCTGCTTCATCAGCGGGTACCAGGGCTGGTGGTGAAAGTGCCGGCGACCGCTGAAGGGCTGGCAGCAATCAAGAAACTCAAAGCGATGTCGATCCCTACGCTGGGGACGGCGGTCTACGGCGCGGGTCAGGGATTGCTGGCGGCGCTGGCCGGGGCAGAGTATGTTGCCCCTTACATTAACCGGGTGGATGCGCAGGGCGGTGACGGCATTAAGATGGTGCAGGAGCTACAGCAGTTGCTGACGCTGCATGCACCAGGAGCCAGAGTGCTGGCCGCCAGTTTTAAAACGCCGCGTCAGGCACTGGAATGTTTACTGGCAGGTTGCCAGGCCATCACCTTGCCGGTCGACGTTGCCGAACAGTTTCTTGCCGCACCTGCGGTACAGGCGGCGGTAGAGAAATTCGAACAGGATTGGCAGGGGGCCTTTGGGACTAATTTATTGAACTGAGTTGTAAACAAAGAAAGGGCACTGACCAAGTGCCCGGTTGTTTAGACGTAGGGGCGCTGCATGCCGCGCCCAATCGCAGGTTTACCCATTCTCACGCAGGACGATCGGTGACTCCTGAGCGGTAGGTTGGCTGGAGTTCAACGCACGGCGGATCACAAAGAAGGCGGAGACCAGCATGGTTACCGCCACCAGCATAAAGAAAGCACAGAGCGCGGCGTTAATCTGGTTGCTGAACACGATGGTTTCCATATCCTTTAACGTCTTGGCCGGTGCGATTAACGTACCTTGCTCAATACCGGTAGAGAATTTCTTCGCCTGTGCCAGAAAGCCGATACTCGGTTTTTCATGGAAGATCTTCTGCCAGCCGGCGGTCATTGAGGTGATAAACAACCAGACGGTGGGCAGGATAGTCACCCAGGCGTAGCGCTGTTTTTTCATTTTGAACAGCACCACGGTACCGAGGATCAGCGCCATCGACGCCAGCATCTGGTTACCGATACCGAACAGCGGCCACAGGGTATTGATGCCACCGAGCGGATCGACCACCCCCTGATAGACAAAGAACCCCCAGCCTGCGACTGCCACCGTAGTCCCCGCCAGATTACCGAACCACGAACGGTTGTTGGCCAGCCGTGGGATCGCCACGCCCACCAAATCCTGTACCATAAAGCGACAGGCGCGGGTGCCGGCATCGACGGCGGTCAGAATAAACAGGGCCTCGAACAAAATGGCGAAGTGATACCAAAACGCCATCATCGCGCGGCTGTTAAATACCTCGGTAATGATGTGCGCCATACCTACCGCAAAGGTCGGTGCGCCACCGGCACGGGACAGAATCGAGTGCTCCCCGACGTCTTTGGCAATCATCGTCAGGGTTTCCGGGGTGATCATAAAGCCCCAGCTGTTAATCACCTGCGAGGCATTTTCCACCGTGGTGCCGATCAGCGCCGCCGGTGAGTTCATGGCGAAGTAAACGCCCGGATCGATGACCGAGGCGCAGATCAGCGCCATGATGGCCACGAAGGACTCCATCAACATGGCACCGTAGCCGATAAAGCGGATATGGCTTTCACGCTCCACCAGTTTCGGTGTCGTGCCGCTGGACACCAGCGCATGGAAACCGGAAATCGAGCCGCAGGCGATGGTAATAAACAGGAACGGGAACAGCGATCCGGCGAACACCGGGCCGCTACCGTCGATAAAGCGCGATACCGCCGGCATTTTCATTTCCGGCATGGCGAAGACAATGCCAACCGCCAGCCCGATAATGACGCCAATCTTCATAAAGGTGGACAGATAGTCACGCGGTGCCAACAGCAACCACACCGGCAGCACCGAGGCGACAAAGCCGTAGACGACCAGTACCCAGGTCAGCGTAGTGCCGTGCAGCGTGAAGAACGGGCCCCAGTAGGGGTCTTGCGCCACATTACCGCCGTAAATAATCGCCAGCAGCATCAGGGCAAAACCCACCACCGAAATTTCGGCGATTTTACCCGGCCGGATAAAGCGCATATACACGCCCATAAACAGTGCGATAGGAATGGTGGCGGCGATAGTGAACAGGCCCCATGGGCTGTCGGCCAGCGCTTTTACCACCACCAGCGCCAGCGCAGACAGAATGATAATCATCACCCCCAGCGCACCCAGCATGGTGATCACCCCGGCGAAAGCCCCCAGTTCCTGCTTGGCCATTTCACCCAGCGAACGGCCATCGCGGCGAGTGGAGATAAACAGGATCAGGAAGTCCTGCACGGCACCGGCCAACATCACCCCAACCAGGATCCAGATGGTGCCGGGCAGAAAGCCCATTTGTGCTGCCAGGATCGGGCCAACCAACGGCCCGGCACCGGCGATGGCGGCAAAATGGTGACCAAACAACACCCATTTGTTGGTGGGCACATAGTCCAGCCCGTCGTTGCGACGTTCTGCCGGCGTCTTGCGGCGATCGTCAAGCTCAAATACTTTCTTGGCAATAAACAGGCTGTAGAAGCGGTAAGCGATGCTGTAGCAGGCGACCGCCGCGACGACTAGCCAAACCGCATTGACATGCTCCCCACGGCTTAGCGCCAGCATGGCGAAGGCAAATGCGCCCACCAACGCCACCGCCAGCCAGATGATCCCGGACTTGACGTTTTTCATGATCAACAACTCCTTGGTGCGCAGAAATAAAAAAAGAAGCTCTTATTGGAGAATGGATACAAATTAAAAGTAGGAGTTTTGTGCGTGAAGAACAGCAAGTCGGATGAGAAATGTGAAGCAGGTTGAGTAATGACGTAAAAACAATGTGATGGGTGTGCGGCTGGCTTACCTGGCTGTGGCGCAATAGCGGGGACGCTGCTGCTTGAGTGACGAAAAAAAACACCGGAGGTTGACCCGTCCGGTGTTTGTCTGGCGTGCGATTAATCTCGCGAGGTTAGGCCGCCGGTCTGGCGATCACGCTGCGGGTTTCCATACGCACTTCGGCGATGGTGACCTGCAGGTTATCCCCCTGGCGATAGACGACTTCGCCTTTGATCTGAACCGTGCCGGTCTCCTGGCTGCAGACCATTTCATCACGCACCGCGTGAATAAATGGAGCCGGGATAAAGGCCACTGCGCCGTTGTCCTGCAGGCGTACACGCAGGCCGCCGCGGGTCACGTCGATGATCTCGGCATTGAAGCGCTCATCGGTGCCGGCTTTATCTTTCAGGTAGCGAGCGTACAACCAGTCACCCACGTCGCGCTCCGCCATGCGGTTCAGACGACGGCGCTCTGCCAGTTGGACGGTGACTTCATCCTGAGGTTTTTCGGCGGGCTGCTCGGCGATAATGGCTTTCAGCAGACGGTGGTTAACCATATCGCCGTATTTACGGATCGGTGAGGTCCAGGTGGCGTAGGCTTCCAGCCCCAGGCCATAATGCGGGCCCGGTGTGGTGCTGATCTCGGCATAAGTTTGGGAACGACGGATGCGGCTGTCGAGGAACTGGGTCGGCTGTGAATCCAGGTGACGACGCAGTTCGCAGAACCCTTCCAGCGTCAGCAATTTCTCGGCATCGGCTTCCACGCCGTTGGCCTGCAGCACGGTAACCGCCTGCTCAACCAGCAGCGGATCGAAACCGGTATGCACGTTGTAAATGCCAAAGCCGAGGCGGTCGCGCAGCACGATAGCGGCGCAAACGTTGGAAGCAATCATGCACTCTTCAACGATACGGTTGGCCGTGCGGCGCTGCTCGGTGACGATCTCCAGCACTTCGCCTTTTTCGCCCAGAACAAAGCGGTAGTCAGGGCGATCTTTAAATACCAGAGCGTGCTGGTGGCGCCAGGAATTACGCACGTCACACACGCGCTTGAGCAGGGTGATTTGCTGTGCAATGTCGTCACTTGGCGGTTGCCAGCCGGCAATGCCTTCCAGCCAGTCGGACACTTCGTCATAAACCAGTTTGGCTTTTGACTCGATCTCGGCGGCGAAGAAGCGAATGTCGTCAGCCAGGGCACCGTCGGCACCGATGGTCACGCGGCAGGCCAATACCGGACGGCGTTGGTTCGGGCGCAGTGAACACAGGTTGTCTGACAGATCGCGTGGCAACATAGGGATGTTGAAGCCCGGCAGGTAGTTGGTGAAGGCGCGCTTGCGGGCGATTTCATCCAATGGGCTACCTTGCTCGACGTAGGCGGTCGGATCGGCAATGGCGATGGTCAATTGCAGTGAGCCGTCACCGTTGTCCTGTACGAACAACGCATCGTCCATATCTTCGGTGCTGGCACTGTCGATGGTGACAAAATTCAGCGCAGTCAGGTCTTCACGCGGCAGTGAAGCATCCGGCTCGCTGATGGCGATCATCTCCGGAGCTTCTTTTTCCAGATTATGACGGGCCAGCGTGACCCACCATGGCGCCAGGTGGTCTTCACCATCGGTAATGAATTGGGTCAGATCGGCATTGAAACCGCGGTCGCCTTTCAGCGGGTGGCGACACATCTCTGCCACTGCCCAGTCACCGGCCTGGAAATTGTGGTTCAGGCCACGCACGGGACGACACTGAATCGCGTCTTTCAGCAACGGATGGTCGGGCACGATTGACAAGCGGTCATCGCGCTTTTGCACTCGGCCAACAAAGCGCGACAGGAATGGCTCGATCAGAGTTTCCGGCTCGGCGATTTCGCGCTCTTTCTCGGTGTGCAGAGTCGCGCTCACCCGGTCGCCGTGCATGACTTTCTTCATGTACGGTGGCGGAATGAAATAGCTTTTTTGACCGTCGACCTCAAGAAAGCCAAAGCCTTTCTCAGTCCCTTTTACTACGCCTTCAACGCGCGGGGTCTGAGAGTGAAGTTGCTGTTTAAGCTGCGCCAGCAGCGGGTTATCTTGAAACATATCGTCCAGTGAATGGGTTGTGAGTGGCAAGATTTGCGGCTGACAGTTTTACGCGAATCACCCGCTGCGGGCAAGCCTAACGTCACGGTTTTACCGCGTTAGCGCGTGATTATAGAGAATATCCAGTCATCAAAAGTCGCCGGAGAGAAAAGCGGGCCCGTTGGCGATCGAGATATTAGCGCGCCCGGCGTAAACCGGGCGCTGCAGGTCAGGCGATACGCAGCGTCGGCTGCGCGGCGCAACGGCGTATTTCCACCGGTATCGACTTGGAGGTCGGCGTGCCGGTGCCGTCACCAAAGCTGGCCAGTGGCACCAGCGGGTTGGTCTCGGGATAATAAGCCGCCAGATTGCCGCGCGGGATATCGTAGCTCACCAGTTTGAAACCGCTTACCTTGCGGGTGATGCCGTCATTCCACAGGGTTTCGATCTCCACTAATTCGCCATCCTGCATATCCAGAACGGCCAGATCTTCCGGGTTAATAAACAGCACTTCTCGTTGACCATACACGCCACGATAGCGGTCATCCAGCCCGTAGATAGTGGTGTTGTACTGATCGTGTGAACGCAGGGTCTGCAGTGTGAAGGGCGCCTGGCGACCATCCAACTGCGGGAACAGGCTGTCCGGCAACGGGGCAGCCCCGAATTCCGCCTTGCCGCTCGGGGTATTGAAGCGCAGTTCGGCGGCGGCATTGCCCAGATAAAAACCACCCGGTTGATCGCAGCGATGGTTAAAATCTTCGAAGCCCGGAATGGTGGCGGCGATATGGTTGCGGATCAATGAATAGTCATCCGCCAACTCCAGCCAGTCGAGCTGTTGGTTGCCCAGCACCGCATCAGCGATACCGCAGACAATGGCGGTTTCCGAGCGTTGGGTTTCCGCCAGCGGCTTGCCGACGCCTTCGGACGCATGCACCATGCTGAAGGAGTCTTCTACCGTGATGTACTGCGGGCCGCTGGCCTGCAAGTCCTGCTCGGTTCGGCCCAACGTCGGCAGGATCAGTGCGTCCTTGCCGGTGACCAGATGGCTACGGTTAAGCTTGGTACTGATATGCACCGTCAGGTCGCAGCAGCGCAGGGCGCGGGCTGTGCGTTCGGTGTCCGGCGCGGCGGCGGCCAGGTTACCGCCCAGCGCCAGCAAAACCTTCACTTCACCACGCAGCATGGCCTCAATCGCCTCTACGGTGTTATGGCCCGGTTCGCGTCGCGGCGAGAAGTTAAAATGTTGTTCCAGGCTGTCTAGCAGCGCCTTGGGCGACTTCTCGTCGATCCCCATGGTACGGTTGCCCTGCACGTTGCTGTGGCCGCGTACCGGGCACAGACCGGCGCCCGGTTTGCCTAACTGACCGAACAGCAGTTGCAGATTGGTGATTTCACGTACCGTCGGCACCGAGTGTTTATGCTGGGTCACACCCATTGCCCAGGTGCAGATCACGCGCTCGGCACCCTGATAAATGGCCGCCGCCTGGCGTAGTTGTGCTTCGCTGAGGCCGGACTGCAGGGTGATTTGCTCCCATGAGGTGGCATCCACCTGGGCCAGATAGCTCTCCACACCGACGCTGTGCTGCTCAATAAAGGCCAGGTCGAATAGGCCCGGCTCACCGGCTGCCAAGCGCTGACGGTGGCCTTCAAGCAAAGCTTTCACCATGCCGCGTACCGCGGCCATATCTCCGCCGAGGTTGGGTTGGAAATAGGACGAACTGATCGGTGATGACTTGGGCGTCAGCATTTGAATCGGGCTTTGCGGATCGGCAAAGCGCTCCAGCCCACGTTCGCGCAGGGTGTTAAAACTGACGATACGTGCGCCACGACTGGCCGCATTTTTCAGGCTGTGCAGCATGCGCGGGTGGTTGGTGCCGGGGTTCTGACCAAATACGAAGATGGCGTCGGCCTTTTCAAAGTCATCCATACGGATGGTGCCTTTACCCACGCCGATACTTTGTTTCAGCCCGACGCCGCTGGCTTCGTGGCACATGTTGGAGCAGTCAGGAAAGTTACTGGTACCGAGCATGCGACCAAACAGTTGATACAGGTAGGAGGCTTCGTTACTGGCGCGCCCCGAGGTATACAGCTCGATCTGGTTCGGATTATCCATTTGCCTGATGTGCCGGGCAATCAACGCCAGCGCGTCTGGCCAACCGATCGGCTCATAGTGGTCGGTTTCGGCGTTATAGCGCATTGGGTGGGTGAGGCGACCCTGATACTCAAGAAAGTAATCGCTTTGTTGCTGCAGAGTGCTGACGCTGTGAGCGGCAAAGAATTCCGGTTCGACCGCGTTACGCGTGGCTTCCCAACTGACCGCCTTGGCGCCGTTTTCGCAGAAGCTGAAGGTGCTGTGATTATCATCGCCCCAGGCGCAGCCCGGGCAGTCGAAGCCGCGGGCCTTATTTACGCGCATCAGGTTACGCAGGTTTTTCAGCGTCTGTTTGCTGTCGAGCACATAGCGAGTGGTGGCTTCGAGTGAACCCCAGCCGCCCGCCGCGCCGGTATAAGGCTTTATTGACGGTTTAAATTTCATTTTGGTCTTCGCAGGTGGTTGTAGCTAAAAAGTGAACGCTTTTTTAAGCGCTTTCAGTGTTTATGTCACAAGTTTAGGAGGGCGCGGCTTCAGCGTCTAATCGAATGGGGCTATGGCGGCATAGAGCCGGTTTATCGCATGCTCGGCCCGGGCAAACAAATGGTTGCATAATGACATGTGCTGAAAAAGAGTAATGATTCCGCTTTCGCCACAATTAATGCAGTCTATGCCTCGGATTATATTGGTATTTTATTTTGCCCGCAGGGCCTGAGGAACAGCAATTGAAGCGTTCAGTATTGGCGGTGATCACCGGAATTTTGCTGCCGTTGGCGGTACAGGCGGCAGATGCGCCACTCAACTTTCCCCTTAATACCCCGCCGGCGATAGACGCCGCCTCTTACGTGCTGATGGATTACACCACTGGCCAGGTACTGGCACAGGAAAATGCCGATCAGAGGCGTAATCCGGCCAGCCTGACCAAACTGATGACCGGGTTGGTGATTGATCACGCGCTCGATCAACACAAGATTGGTCTGGATGACGTGGTAACGGTGGGTAAAGATGCTTGGGCGCAGGGCAATCCGGTGTTCAAAGGCTCTTCGTTGATGTTCCTGAAGCCCGGTGACAGGGTCACGGTTCGCGATCTCAGCCGCGGCATTATCATTGACTCCGGCAACGACGCCTGCGTAGCCATGGCGGACTACGTGGCGGGCAGTCAGGCCGCATTCGTCAAACTGATGAATGAGAAGAGCGCCCAGCTCGGTCTGCAAAACACCCATTTTGAAACCGTCCACGGTCTGGATGCACCGGGGCAATTCACCACGGCGGGCGATCTGGCGGTGATCTCCCGCGCCATTATTATGAGCGAACCGGCGGAATACCATATGTACAGCGAGAAATCGCTGACCTGGAACGGTATCACCCAGCAGAACCGCAACGGGCTGTTGTGGGACAAAAACCTGCGGGTGGACGGCCTGAAAACCGGCCATACCGAATCCGCCGGTTTTAACATTATTGCGTCTGCCACCGAAGGCGACCGTCGGCTGATTGCCGTAGTGATGGGCGGTAAAAGTCCAAAAGGGCGCGAAGAACAGGCGCGTAAACTGCTGACCTGGGGGCTGCGTGATTTCGTTACCCTACATTTGTTTAGCGCTGGGCAAAGCCTGGGGCAGGAGAAAGTGTGGTACGGCGATCGCCATGAGGTTGCGGTGGGCAGCCGACAGGATCAATATCTCAGCCTGCCGAAAAGCGAGGCGGATAAGCTGAAGGCGCAATATGTGATCAATACGCCGCGTCTTGATGCTCCGCTGACTCAGGGGCAGTCGGTCGGCGAAATTCGTATCAGTGACAATGGCAAAGTACTGAAAACCTTGCCGCTGGTGGTGTTGCAGCCGGTCAATCAGGGCGGCATGTTCTCGCGCCTGATGGACTATGTGAAGTTGAAAATCTGACTCTCGGGGCGCAGCGCTCCGCGCCCGAAATCCAGCAGCGATGATATACTCAGGTTAGTTATGACTTGTTGAGCCGTTTTATGGATATTAAGCAACTGATCTACCTGTGTAATCTCGAACGTGAACGCCACTTTGGCCGTGCGGCGCAAGTCAGCTTCGTCAGCCAGCCGACGTTATCCATGCGGCTGAAAAATCTGGAAAAAGAGCTGGGCGTTTCGTTGATCAATCGCGGCAACAATTTCGAAGGCTTTACCGCTGAGGGTGAACGGGTGCTGTCGTGGGCGCGTGAGATTGTCTCGGTTTATCAGGGGCTGAAGCTGGAGGTCGAGTCGCTTAAGCACGGCCTTAGCGGCACGCTGCGCATCGGTGCCGTTCCTCAATGCAGCATTTCGCTGGCACAAATGTTAAAGGCGGTCAGCGAGCGCTTCCCGCAGTTGGACTACCGGGTGTCCGTGTTGAGCGCCGATCAGTTGCTGGAGGCGTTGACGGCGCATACCGTGGATATCGGCATCGGCTTCTTTGAACTTTCCACGTTGCAGGAGCTGCATTTCCAGTCGCAGCCATTGGCGGACGCCGGCGTTGAATTGGTGTTCCATCCTGAGTACTTCCCCGAACTGACAGGGGATACGCCAATGACGTTGGAGGAGGTGGCGGCACTGCCGCTGTGTCTGGCGGAACCGACGCGTTATTTCCGCCGCTACCTTGATCAAAACTTCCGTGAAGCCGGCTTGACGCTGCATGTACGTATGGAAACCACCTCGATATTCCAATTGCTGCAGGGCATTTTTGTTGGCCTGGGCTGCGGATTGTTTCCGCCAGGCAACCTGTTGCCGACCATGATGCCGGAGCTACAACGCAGGCCGGTGACCATCGCAGCCATGTCACGTCACGCCGCAGTGGTCACCGCCGAGCCAGGGCGTGCATCGCCATTGGCGCAGCACTTTTTTGATGCCGCGCGCGGTTGGCTGCTGCGGTAACTATTCCGCCTGACTTTCGTTGAAGTACTGTGTGTCACCCAGGGTTTGACGTAAACGGTTCTCCCAGGCGTAGAGTGCCCCGGTCAGGATCACGTCCAGCGCCTGGGCCTGATTCATCCCACTGTTAAACAACGGCTGCACGCTACGTGGAGTGAACTTTTCCGGCGTGCGGGTCAGGTCTGCTGCCACGCGGATCACCGCCTGATAAACCGGGTTATCGGTGCTCTCCAGCCCATGATCAATATTCTCGAACAGAGCACTGACCAATAAGTCATGCTCAATATCCTGCGCCACGGTGGAGGCACAATAGCGACTGCCGTTAATGCGCGAAACTGCCAGCGTCGCCAGTGCCTTCAGCCGCGCCGACAGGCCATAGCCGTCGGCATTAATGCTGTTAAATACGCCGTTGCGCTCACGTAGCGCGGGGGCATCGTGGGCCAGCAGCAGATAATAAGACTCGCTGCGGGCGTCGGGGTGGCTTTGATCCAACACGTCAAGTTGTTCAGCGCATGCCTCCTCCAGCACCACCGATGGCAGCCGTGCTTGCCATGCCAATTCTTCCGTCGTGAAAAGCACACTTTCAGCATCCGCTATGTTCGGGAAACCGGGCACCACGCCAGTTGGTCGCCCGGCTAAGGCGGCCACGCCGGCCACCACCCGCGCCTGATAGCTGACAAAGCCGATGATCTGCGAAAACGCCACAATATCTGCCGGGCTGAGCCCGACGTCGCTGAGCTGTTGTAAGGCTTTAGGGCAAATCAGGGTCGGCTGACTGGCGAGCTGACGGGCATATTGGGTGATTTGTGCCAGGCGGATGTTACTTTCTCGGGAGGCGTCAGGGCTGTACAGCGGGGCGAGGCGGGCAGCGTAATGGCTACAGAGGGATTGCACGCCGGTCACCTGTGCCACCGTCAGCGCAGTACTGAGACGGTCGTAAGGTGACAATGTCACTGTTCGCGTTAATTCGACCCGATCCGGGAACAGTACGTGGTAACTGGCCAGCGAGGCGTTAAATACCCCCGCGCGTGCGGTCAGTGCCGTATTCAGCGCTTCGTCGGCAAAAGCGCCCAGCCCCAGCAGGAAGCGATCGCGGATACCGGCCGCCTGGGGTTCCAGCGGCTGGTCACCGCGCACGCTGCTTTGGGTTTCGTGATACCACTGGGCATTATGTTGTCGACGTAGTAGTTCCATAGGGGATAGTCCTTAATCAAGCACAACGGCCACCGCTGCAAGAGGCAACGGCGGCAAGATAAAAAGGCAACCTGCCCACACAGGGGCACGGAATGGCAGGATCAGCGCTGACTGTCGCAACACAGTGCGTGGCCATAAACAGAGAAACCTGCGGCTAAAGCGAGCAAAAACTGCGCGAGTTGGCGATGGCGTGGGCTGTTCATCAGTGCGATATCCTGTCGTTTAATAAGCTCAACGTAGGGGATATCCTCACCGATTCGATTGACGAGATAAAATAATGTTAAGTGCTAATCAATAACTGAATGGAATAAAATATAATGAGATATAACAAAAATGTAATTTGTATTTGAGGATATTGGCTAAGCCAGTGCCGGGTAGATCAACAAGTCTGTCCGGCATGGCTTAAGCGGACGTCACCCTCTCCAGGGGGAGAGGGCTGGGGTGAGGGGCTCATGCATCTCAGGACCGAAGGATCAGAACCTGCCGCCGTCGCGCCGCCAGGCGTCCGCGGTCAGGGCTTCACCGAAGTGGCTGGCGATCAGGCGTTTGGTCAGTTCGTGAAGAGGAGAAGCCAGTACCTCTGCGGTACTCCCGCGTTCGACGATTTCCCCTTCGTGCATCACCATCACCTGATCGCTGATATGCTTCATCATTCCCAAATGCTGGGTCACGTAGATATAGGAGATGCCGTGTTTCTCCTGCAGCTCCAGCATCAGGTTGATGATCTGCGAGCGCATCGACATATCCAGCGAGGCCAGTGCCTCATCAGCAACGATCACCTTGGGTTGCAGGATCAGCGCCCGGGCCAGCGCCACCCGCTGTTTCTGGCCTGAGGCCAGCATGTGCGGGTAATAATTGGCGTGGTCCGGCAACATGCCTACCTGGCGTAGCGTCTGGTTGATGTGCTGCTCGCGCTCCGGGGCGGCCATTTCGGTATTCAGCCGCAGCGGGGCATCCAGCAGTTGGCCAATACGCTGGCGAGGGTTGAGCGAAGTGCTCGGGTCCTGAAATATCATGCGAATGCGCTGGCTACGATAGCGATAGTCACCATAGTCAAGCCGATGATCGTCGATCAGCAGCTCGCCGGATGAAGGCTCCACCATGCCGGACAGCATCTTGGCCAGCGTCGACTTACCGGATCCGTTCTCGCCGATGATGGCCAGCGTTTGCCGTTCGCGCAGGGTGAAACTGACCGATTTCACCGCCTCAACGTGCTGGCGGCGAAACAGCCCGGTACGGTAGCGGTAGGTTTTGCTCAGATTGCGCACTTCCAACAGCGTTTCCATGTTATTGCTCCTCCATGTTCAGCGGGAAGTGGCAGGCGAACAGGTGGTTTTTCACCGGGCGCAGGCGGGGTGTCTCAATGCATTTTTTTTGTGCGTATGGGCAACGCGGCCCCAGGCGGCAACCGATAGGTAAATGCTCCAGCGACGGAATGGCTCCCGGCAGGGTGTTGAGCCGGCTTTTATGCGGCAAGGCGCGGCCGAAGTCAGGCATTGAGCGGATCAGCGCCTGGGTGTAAGGATGGTGCGGTGCAGCCAGCAGATCTTCGCACTGGGCGCTTTCCACCGTTTGGCCGCAGTACAGCACGTTGACCCGATCCGCCCATTTACTCATCATTTGCAAATCGTGGCTGATCAGCAAAATGGTGGTGTTGTTGTTTTGGTTCAGGCGCGCCAGCAGGCGGAAAATTTGCGCCTGGGTGGTCGGTTCCATGGCGTTGGTGGGTTCATCGGCAATCAGCAGGCGCGGCTGATTGGCCAGGGCGATGGCGATCATCACTTTCTGGCATTCGCCGTCGGTCAGCTCATAGGGGAAGCTGCCCATAATGTCCTTGTGATCCTTGATGCCCACGCGGTGCAGTAGCTCAATCGCGCGGCGCTTGCGCCAGTTAAAACGTTGCCACCAACGGCCCTTATAGGTCCAGCCAGGGATCGCCTGCGCCAACTGGCGGCCAATGCTTTCGGACGGATCCAGACAAGACTGTGGCTCCTGGAAAATCATCGAGACGTTATGCCCGACCAGTTTGCGCCGTTCACGCGGGGTCAATTGCAGCAGGTCGATATCGTCAAAACGGAAACGGTCGGCGGTAACGCGCCAGTTGTCTTTGGTGACGCCGCAAATTGCCTTGGCAATCAGGCTCTTGCCAGAGCCGGATTCACCCACCAGGCCACGGACTTCACCTTCGCTCAACGTCATGCTGACGCGGTCAACCGCCTTGACCGGCCCTTCGGCCGTCATAAATTCAATCGTCAGGTTGCGGATATCAAGTAATGGCATTATTCCACCCCCGTATTGATTGCGCGGCGCATACCGTCGCCCAACAGGTTAACCAACAGCACGCTGATCAGGATCGCGGCACCGGGCAGCATCACCGTCCAGGGGGCGACATACACCAGTTCCAGTGAGTCGCCGAGCATGGCTCCCCATTCCGGAGACGGGAGTTGTGCGCCGAGATCGAGGAAGCCGAGTGCGGCAATATCCAGGATCGCCATCGACAGCGCTCGGGTAAATTCAGTAACCAGCACCGCCACAATATTGGGCATCACGGCATACCACAGGATCTGCAGCGTAGAGGCACCGTCGAGACGCACCGCGACTACGTATTCTTTTTCCAGTTCGTCATGTACTGCGCTGTAGATAGTGCGCACCATGCGTGGCAACAACGCCAGCCAAACGGCCAGCATGGCGTGTTCGAGCTTGGGCCCGAGGAACGCCACCACCACAATCGCCAGCAGCAGCGAAGGGATGGAGAGCAGGGTGTCGAGAATATGATTGAGCACCGCAGAGCGAAAACCACGGGTTACGCCGGCAAATACCCCGAGGATCACCCCGACAACGGATGCGGCCACGGTGACCAGCAGTGCGGCGCCGTAAGTAGCGGCGGTACCGGCCAGCAGACGGCTGAGAATATCGCGGCCGAGGTCGTCAGTGCCCAGGAAGAAGGAAACGTTGCCATAACGTGACCAGGAGGGTGGCAGCAACTGATAGCCCAGGAACTGTTGATCGAGCGCATAAGGCGCCAGCAGGCTGCCGAACAGGGAAAGCAGCAGCAGCGCTATCACGCCGTAGAAACCAATCATCGCCAGCGCATCACCGTAAAAAATCCGCCAGGTGTAGAGCAGCGGACTCGGCATTTTCTTTTCGCGGTATACGTTATCTAAGGGCATACCATTCCTTATGTTTCAGTGGGTTGGTGGCAGCGCCTAAAATATCGGCCAGGACGTTAATGGTGATCACCAGCGTGCCGACCACCATAACGCCGGCGGAGATCGCCGCATAATCCTGCTGGCGAATGGCATTGATCATCCAACGCCCGAGGCCCGGCCAACTGAACACCACTTCGGTGATCATCGCCAGCGTCAGCATGGTGGAGAACTGCAGGCCCAGTTTGGGCACGATCGGTGGCAGTGCATTGTGCAGCACGTGGCGACGGATAATGGTGAAACGGGAAAGCCCACGGGTCGCGGCGGCCTTAATGTAGTTCTGGTTGAGCACGTCGTCGGTGCTGATACGCATCAGTCGCACCACCTCGGTGGTAGGTGCCACTGCCAGCGCGGCAATCGGCAGGATCATATGGCGTAGCGCGCTGCCAATCATTTCGCTGCGATAGGGCGAATCGGACAGCCAGGCGTCAATCAGGGCAAAGCCGGTGATCGGTTTAACCTGATACAGCAGATCGAAACGGCCGGAAACCGGCAACCAGCCGAGGTGCAGCGAGAAAAACAGCATCAGCAGCAGCGCCAGCCAGAACACCGGCATCGAGAAACCGAGCAGCGCAAAGGTACTGATGGCGGTGTCCTGCCATTTGCCGCGCATCACGCCGGCAATAATCCCCAGGGGAATGCCGATAAATAACGCCATGGTGAACGCCAGAATGCACAGCTCCATGGTCGCCGGGAACACTTCACGAAGTTGTTCGCTGATGGCCTGGCCGTTAATGCTGGAAACGCCAAAATCCCAGTGCAACAGGCTGACAAAGTAAAACTGGTAGGCATCCAGCAGGGCGGCACCGTTCAGCGGAGCGCGCGGTGTGAAATAGCTCAGGCTAAAGCTGACCAGCGTCAGGAAGAACAGCGTGATCAGCAGCAGCAGGCAACGGCGTAAGGTAAAGATAATCACTTTTTCGGCCCCTGGGCAGATTCACGGAACACGCCGGCAAATGATGCATTGCCGAACGGGCTCAGAACCAGTCCCTTGATGTCGTAACGATAGGCCTGCAGGCGCAATGAAGACGCCAGCGGCAACACCGGCAGTTGTTGTTCGAGAATTTTCTGCGCCTTCTGATAGTTTTCTATTCGCTGCGCCAACTGTTGTGACAGCAGGGCATTTTGCAGCACTTCGTCAAATCCCGGATCACACCAGTGAGCATAGTTGGTTTGTGAACGGATTGCCGCGCAGCTCAGCAGCGGCCGGAAGAAACTGTCCGGGTCGTTACTGTCGGTGGCCCAACCGGTCAGGGTCAGGTCGTGATTCATCTCCATCAGCCGGGCTTCCTGGAAGCGACCTTCAACCGGAACTATGGTGACTTTGATCCCCACCTGGGCCAAATCGGCCTGGATCAGCTCGGCGGTCTTCAGCGGGCTGGGGTTGTAGGATTGCGACGCGGTAGGCACCCACAAGCGCAGGTTTAGCGACTCAATGCCGGCCTGTTTCAGCATTTCGCGTGATTTGGCCGGGTCAAACTCGGTGACGTGCGCGTCATTGTCGTATGCCCACGAAGCGCGCGGCAATATGGATGCGGCGGTTTCCGCCGTGCCGTAGTAAATCGACTGCATCAGACGCTGGTTATTGATTGCCAGCGAAATTGCCTGACGGACCTTCAAATCGTCAAGCGGCGGTTTACGGGTATTAAAGGCCAGATAGGCGATATTCATCCCCGGGCGCAGTGTCAGGCGCAGACGCGGATCATCACGCAGAATAGAAAGCTGGCTGGCGGCCGGATAGGCCAGCACATCACACTCGCCGGTCAGCAGCTTCGACAACCGACCGGTGCCGCCGGCACCCAGGTCGATCACTACCTGCGGCATGCGTGGTTTACCTTTCCAATACAGGTCGTTACGAGCCAGACGAATGTATTGCCCGGAGCGATATTCGTTCAACAGGAAGGGCCCGCTACCGACAGGTTCACGGTCGATCATCTCCTGACGGCCTTCACGCGTCAGGTTGTCAGCATATTCCGCCGACAGCACTGGCGCATAGTGGGTCGCGATATGCCACAGGAAGGAGGCGTCCGGCGCTTGCAGACGGATCTCGACCGTGTACTCGTCGAGCTTTTTCACGCTTTGCACCGAGTCGCCAAACTGCAGGCTGTCGAAGTACGGATATTCGCCGCCGTTGACGTCATGGTATGGGTGCTTCTGGTTAAACACGCGCTCAAAGCTGAATACCACGTCGTCGGCGTTCAGTTTACGGGTCGGCTTGAACCAGGCGGTGGTCTGGAAGGGCACATCCTTACGCAGATGGAAACGGTAGGTTGCGCCGTTATCCAGCACCTCCCAGCTTTGTGCCAGTTCGGGGATCAACCGATAAGTATAGGGGTCAACATCCAGCAGACGATCGTACAGCTGTGCGGACAGGGTATCGACCGTCAGGCCGCTGCTGGCCATCTGCGGGTTAAAGGTGTTCAGTATGCCGCTGACACAATAGACAAAGCCGCTTTGGCGGATGTCCGGCAGCGGGGGGGCCGCGGCGGGCGCAGGAGGTGTTGAGGCCAGGGCGGTGCTCGCCAGGCAACTCAGCGACAAAATCCAAAGGGGTAAACCACGCATAGAGGCTTCATGGGTTAATAAGCAATAGCCTTAGTGTATCGCACTCTGACGAACAGCCCAATCCATTGAGCAAAATGGCTGAGTTTTCTGCTACTTGATTGAACAATTCGCCGTCATGAGCAAAAAAAGTTTAATTGATATGTTATAACATAACAAAATAATGTTACCTTTCTCTGGCAATGTATCAATAATCGCAAGGGGATGTATGAACAAGGTTGCACTTCCACCAACCCAGCCGCTGCCGGATGCACAGGCCTGGCAGGGGGCAATGAGTGATGTCGGACTCGATTGGGTAGGGATGCAAGGGATCGCACTGCCGCTGGAGTTGGCGGGCAAGCCGCTGATGGCAAAAGTTAATGCCGGGATCAATCTGCGTGCCAGTCGCCATGGCGCGCGTGGAATACATATGTCACGCCTGTACCTGACGCTGGATGAATTGACTCAGGGCGAACTGACGCCGCAACGTATTGCTGATTCGCTGCGGGCTTTTCTGGCATCACAGCCGGAACACAGCGACAGTGCCAGCCTGAGTATCAGTGGCGAACTGATGTTGTCGCGCCCGGCGCTGCTGTCGGCACATCGCGGCTGGAAAGCTTACCCAATGAAAATTGACGCTAGCCTAACCACCGGGTTAACCCTGTCGCTGACGGTGGGCGTGCCCTATTCCTCCACCTGTCCGAGTTCGGCAGCGCTAAGCCGCCAACTGGCACAACAGCAGTTTCAGTTTGATTTCGAACAGTCGCCGGACAAAGTCAGTCAACAGCAGGTGATTGACTGGCTGGGTGAACAGGGCATGCCTGGCACCCCGCATAGCCAGCGTAGTTGGGCCTGGGTGACGGTCACGCTCAATGAAGGCGAAGCCGAATTGCCGGTGGTCAATTTAATCGATCGCATCGAGCATGCGCTGGGCACACCGCTGCAGACGCTGGTGAAACGTCAGGACGAGCAGGCATTTGCCCTGGCGAATGGCCAGAACCTGATGTTCTGTGAGGATGCCGCGCGCCGTTTGTATCGGATGTTGCGCAGTCAGTGCCACCACCGCGCTTTTTCATTGCGTGTGGAGCATCAGGAAAGTCTGCACGCCCACAATGCGGTGGCGGAATTAAGCTGGCAGGAGGCTGGAAATGCTGCGTAAGAACCCCAGTGGTCATCTGCCACAGGTTTCGCCGAAAGCCTACATCGATCCTACCGCCATTATTTGCGGCCGGGTGATTGTCGAAGATTTTGTCTACGTTGGCCCCTATGCCGTGATCCGTGCGGACGAACTGAATGCGGTCGGGGACATGGAGCCGATCATTATCGGTTCCCATTCCAATATTCAGGACGGCGTGGTGATCCACTCTAAAAGCGGCGCAGCGGTCACCATCGGCAGCTTCAGCTCTATCGCCCATCGCGCGATTGTCCACGGCCCGTGCCGCATTGAAGATCGGGTGTTTATCGGTTTTAACAGCGTGCTGTTCAACTGCCATATCGGCTCCGGCTGCGTGGTGCGCTACAACGCGGTGGTGGACGGCGTGACGCTGCCGGAAAACCTGTATATCCCGTCAACCGAGCGCGTAGGTGTGGACAGCGATCTGTCGCTTTACCCGCAGGTGGATCGCGGCGCGCTGCAATTTTCTGAAGAAGTGGCTGCCACCAACGTTGAACTGGTGCGCGGCTACCAGGCATTACGTAATGAGTTTTGAGTGAGGAACCCCATGAATCCATTACCTGTAACCGTACTTTCCGGCTTTCTCGGCGCCGGTAAAACCACGGTGCTGAACCATATTCTGAATAATCGTCAGGGCATGCGTGTGGCGGTGATCGTTAACGACATGAGTGAAGTGAACATCGATGCCGCGCTGGTCGAGAACGAAGTCCAGCTCGACCGCCAACAGGAAAAGCTGGTGGAGATGAGCAATGGCTGCATCTGCTGCACGCTGCGTGAAGACCTGCTGATTTCGGTGCGCGAACTGGCGCAGGCCGGCCGCTTTGATTATCTGCTGATTGAGTCCAGCGGTATCTCCGAACCTTTACCGGTGGCAGAAACCTTCACCTTTGAAGACGAGCAGGGCGAAAGCCTGTCGCACTTCGCCCGCCTCGATACCCTGGTTACGGTGGTGGACGGAGTCAACTTCATCCAGCAGTACCAACAGGCGCAAACGCTGCAGGAAGCCGGTCAAAGCCTGGGCGAGGACGATCTGCGCAGCGTGGCCGATCTGCTGATCGAACAGATTGAGTTCTGCGACGTGATGCTGGTGAGTAAAACCGACTTGCTGACCGCGGAACAACAGGGCGAAGTGATGGCGCTGCTCGCCAGCCTGAACCCGGATGCCAAAATCATCGCTATCTCTCCCGGCAAATTGCCGCTGGAGGCGGTATTAAACACCGGCAGCTTCAGCTTTGACAAAGCGCAGCGGGCTCCCGGCTGGCTTAAGGAGCTGCGCGGTGAGCACCTGCCTGAAACGGAGAACTATGGCATCAGCAGTTTTGTTTATCGGGCGCGTCGACCTTTTGCACCGGATAAATTCTATCGGGTGATCAACGGCGACTGGGGCGGTGGCAAACTGTTGCGTTCCAAAGGGTTCTACTGGTTGGCGACGCGTCCGCGTCAGGCTGGGCAGTGGAGCCAGGCCGGCGGCATCGCCCATTATGGGTTGGCCGGGACTTTCTGGCGCGCTATCGCGCAGGATAACTGGCCGCAGGATGAAGAGACCCAGGCACAGATTATGGATAAGTGGGTGGAGCCTTTTGGCGATATGCGCCAGGAACTGGTGTTTATCGGGCAGAACCTACCGCAGGCTGAAATAACGCGTTTGCTGGATGCCTGCCTGCTAAGTGATGAGGAAATGGCTGCCGGGGTAGACTACTGGCATGAGATGGCCGATCCCTTCCCTGAGTGGTAATTGCACAATGACAGTGTGGTAATGAGAAAAATTCTCAACAAAGTGCTTTACAGGTGATACTGATAACTATTATCATCGCCTGGCAGTTCACGGAAGGCCACGGTTTGTGGCTCTGCTGTGAAAGGCACGACATTGCTCACATTGCTTCCAGTGTTTTTTAAGCCAGCTCGGGTGCTGGCTTTTTTTTTGCCCATTAGTCTTCTTCCGCCCCCCCATTTTGCAGGAGAGCATGTTTTTTCAGCATCCCCCGCAATTGATGATAGGTCAGCCCCAGCAGGTCCGCCGCCTTGCGTTGGTTAAATTTCCCTTGTTGCAGCGCCGCTTCGATCAACGACTTTTCCTGTTCCAACTGCCAGGTTTTTAAATCCAGCGGTAGCGTCGGTCGGTCATTGCGCGTTTCGCGCTCCGGCAGCGGGAAGGGGCTTTCCCGTTGGGCAAAGGGATTGATAACGATCTCATCGAGCGCGTTGGCGCTGGTGCCGTGCCGGTATACGGAACGTTCTACCACGTTTTTCAATTCCCGCACGTTGCCCGGCCAGCTATAAGCGAGCAGCGTATCCCTGGCGCGTTCGGTAAAGCCGGGGAACAGCTGCAGCGACAGCTCGCGGCACATCTGAATCGCAAAGTGTTCAGCCAGCAACATGATGTCTTGCTGCCGCTGGCGCAGCGGCGGCAGTTGAACGACGTCGAACGCCAGCCGGTCCAACAGATCGGCGCGGAATTTCCCCGCTGCCGCCAGCGCAGGCAAGTCATCGTTGGTGGCGCACACCAACCGCACATCGACCTGCAGCGGTTGGCTACCGCCTACGCGCTCCAGATGCCCGTATTCAATCACCCGCAGCAGTTTTTCCTGCACCAGCATGGGGGCAGTGGCCAGTTCGTCCAGAAACAGCGTGCCACCGTCGGCGCGTTCAAAGCGACCCAGGTGGCGTTTCTGCGCGCCGGTAAAGGCTCCCGCTTCATGGCCGAACAGCTCGGAATCCAGCAAGTTTTCATTCAAAGCCGCGCAGTTAAGCGAGATAAACGGCCCTTGCCAGCGGTTGGAAAGGTAGTGCAGACGGTGGGCGATCAGCTCTTTGCCGGTGCCGCGTTCGCCGATCACCAACACCGGCTTGTTCAACTTTGCCAGTTGCGAGACTTGCTCCAATACTTCGACAAAGGCGTTCGCTTCGCCCAGCAGGTTTTCTAACTGTTCGCTCATGATGAAATTCGCCAATGTTTGGTGAAAATAATCACTCTACAGCAAGTTGACGGAGTGTCAAAAATAAATAATCCTTATTATTCAATTAAATAAAAGTTGGCACGAGTTTTGATTAAGTCTTTGGGCAAGCTGTATTATTTAACGCGGCGCTTCAGACGCCATCAGAACCAAGAGGAAGTGAATTATGGGTATTTTTTCTCGTTTTGCCGACATCGTGAACGCCAACATCAATACGCTGCTGGATAAGGCGGAAGATCCGCAAAAGCTGGTGCGTTTGATGATCCAGGAAATGGAAGACACGCTGGTTGAAGTTCGCTCCACCTCAGCGCGTGCGCTGGCGGAGAAAAAACAGTTACTGCGTCGTATCGAGCAGGGTGAAAACCAGCTTAGCGATTGGCAGGACAAAGCCGAACTGGCACTGCGTAAAGAGAAAGAAGATCTGGCCCGTGCGGCACTGATCGAAAAACAGAAAGTGGCCGACCTGATCACCACGCTGACGCATGAAGTGTCCACCGTAGAAGAAACGCTGGCGCGTATGAAAAGCGAAATCGGCGAGCTGGAAAACAAGCTGACCGAAACCCGCGCTCGCCAGCAGGCGTTGACCTTGCGTCACCAGGCGGCGTCGTCTTCCCGTGACGTGCGTCGTCAGCTCGACAGCGGCAAACTGGACGAGGCGATGGCTCGTTTCGAGCAGTTCGAACGCCGTATCGACCATATGGAAGCCGAGGCGGAAAGCGTCATCATCGGTAAAAAGAAGTCTCTGGATCAAGAGTTTGCCGAGCTGAAAGCCGACGACGCCATCAGTGAGCAATTGGCAGCGCTGAAAGCCAAAATGAACCGCTCTGAGTAAGGCAACAGCGGCCACGGTGTGTGGCCGCCCACCAAGACGCATTAAGAAGGAAAAGAAATGAGTGCTCTATTACTTGCCATTCCGTTGACAATCTTTGTGTTGTTTGTCGCACCGATTTGGCTTTGGCTGCATTACAGCAATCGGCAACAAAACGGCATTCAACTGAGCCATCAGGAAATGCAGCGTCTGGCACAGCTGGCAGAAGATGCCAAGCGTATGCGTGAACGCATTCAGGCGCTGGAAGAGATCCTCGATGCAGAACACCCGAACTGGAGACAGTCTTGATGAACAACACTCTGGGCAGTAAAAAGCTTTATCGCGTTCCTGAAGAAGGCATGCTGAAGGGCGTCTGCGCCGGTCTGGCCCATTATTTTGACGTGCCGGTACGCCTGATCCGAGTGATCGTGGTGTTGTCGATGTTCTTCGGACTGTTCTTCTTCACCCTGATCGCTTATTTCGCGCTGGTATTCGTGCTGGACGAAGCACCGGCCAGCCGTTTTGAGGGCGAGCAGCAAAAAACACCGCGCCAGTTGCTCGACCAATTAGAGTACGAACTGGGCAGCGGCGAACAGCAACTGCGACAGGTTGAGCGTTATGTCACGTCGGACACCTTCGGCGTACAGAGTCGCTTCCGCAAGTTATAACCCCGCCTTGCGCGCAATGGCCTTCGCACGGCGCAGGTCAGGCATCGCACCTGACATCATCCTTTTGAACCAAACCGTGCCGGAGGGCATTGCTAATGAAAAAAACCTATGCCGTAAACGCCGTTAAATCCGGTGGATTTAAACAAGGAGCAGGTGCAATGTTGAAGACATTGTCTAAAGTCATCATCATAGCGTTACTCAATTACGGCCCGGCAGGGGCGGCCGGCTGGCTGCTGCGCACCGTAGGCCGCAAACCGATTCGCTTTGTCCTGGCGCTGGTGCTGGAACCGCTGTTCCGCAAAGGGCTGAACAAGGTATTTGGGCGTTATGCCAAGGAGAACAATGAAACGACTGAAAAATGAGTTAACGTCGCTGGTCAACCGCGGGATGGATCGCCACCTGCGTCTGGCAGTGACCGGCCTGAGCCGCAGCGGCAAAACCGCCTTTATCACCGCTTTCGTCAATCAATTGCTGCATGTTCACAGCGGTGCCCGCATGCCGCTGTTCTCGCCGGTGCGCGAAGAACGCCTGCTGGGCGTGAAGCGCATTCCGCAACGCGACCTCGGTATTCAGCGTTTTACCTATGATGAAGGGCTGGCACAGCTTTATGGCACTCCGCCGAGCTGGCCGACCCCGACACGTGGCGTCAGTGAAATTCGCCTGGCGTTGCGTTATCGCTCCAACGATTCATTGCTGCGTCATTTCAAAGACACTTCAACGCTGTATCTGGAGATTGTCGATTATCCCGGCGAATGGTTGTTGGACTTGCCGATGCTGGAACAGGACTATCTGGCCTGGTCGCGGCAAATGGCCGGCTTGCTGCAGGGCGATCGCGCCGAATGGGCCAGGCCCTGGCTGGAACTGTGCAAAAGCTGCGATCCGCTGGCACCCGCCGATGAAAACAAGCTGGCGGCCATCGCCCAGGCTTATACCGATTATCTGTTGCGCTGCAAAAGTGAAGGGCTGCATTTTATTCAGCCGGGCCGCTTTGTGTTGCCGGGCGATCTGGCCGGTGCGCCGGCATTGCAGTTTTTCCCGTGGCCAAACGTCGACAGCCTTGGCGAGTCAAAGCTGGCGCAGGCGGATAAACACAGCAACATCGGCATGCTGCGTGCGCGTTTCAACTATTACTGCCAGACCATCGTCAAAAACTTTTATAAAGAGCATTTTGTCCGTTTCGATCGCCAGATTGTGCTGGTGGATTGCCTGCAGCCACTCAATAGCGGCCCGCAGGCGTTCAATGACATGCGGCTGGCGCTGACCCAGTTGATGCAGAGTTTCCACTATGGCAAGCGCACGCTGTTCCGCCGTTTATTCTCACCGACCATCGATAAACTGATGTTTGCCGCTACCAAGGCCGATCACATCACCGCCGATCAGCACGCCAATTTGGTGTCGTTGTTGCAGCAATTGGTGCAGGAAGCCTGGCAGAACGCGGCGTTTGAGGGCATCAGCATGGACTGCGTCGGGCTGGCCTCGGTGCAGGCGACCGAAAGCGGCATCGTTGACCATCAGGGGCAGCGCATCCCGGCGCTGAAGGGCAATCGTCTGAACGACGGTGCACCGTTGACGGTGTTCCCCGGCGAAGTGCCAGCACGTTTGCCTGGGCCAGCGTTCTGGCAGAATCAGGGCTTCCATTTTGATGAGTTCCGGCCACGAGCGATGAGTGTGGACAGTCCGTTGCCACATATCCGCCTGGACGCGGTGATGGAGTTTTTACTGGGAGATAAATTGCGATGAGCGAACCGATAAAACCGCGTATCGATTTTGAAGAGCCGTTGCAGCCGCCGCAAGAGCCCATATTGCGCGCCAACGTCGCCTTTGATGAACAGCAGGCGGAGCGCTTTTTCCCGGCCGCGCCTGAGTTGGAGCAGGAAGAGGAAGAAGGGCGCGCCGAAGGTATTGTCAATGCCGCCTTGAAACCCAAACGCAGCCTGTGGCGCAAAATGGTTACCGCCGGGTTGGCGTTGTTCGGCGTCAGCGTGGTGGCGCAGGGCGTGCAGTGGGTGCATACCGCCTGGGTGCAGCAGGATTGGATTGCCATGGGCGGTGGCGTGGCAGGCGGCTTGATCGTGTTTGCCGGGGTGGGGTCGGTCGTGACCGAATGGCGCCGGTTGTATCGTCTGCGCCAGCGTGCGGAAGAGCGCGACATAGCGCGGGAACTGTTGCACAGCCACGGGTTGGGCAAGGGGCGCGAATTCTGCGAGAAGCTGGCGCGGCAGGCCGGCCTCGATCAGGGGCACCCGGCGTTACAGCGCTGGCAGGCTTCCTTGCATGAAACTCAAAATGACCGCGAAGTGGTAGCGCTTTATGCCAAGCTGGTGCAACCGGTATTGGATAATCAGGCGCGTCGTGAAATCAGCCGTTCGGCGGCAGAATCCACATTAATGATCGCCGTCAGCCCGCTGGCGCTGGTGGATATGGCATTTATCGCCTGGCGTAACATTCGGCTGATCAACCGCATTGCGACGTTGTACGGCATTGAACTGGGTTATTTCAGCCGTCTGCGGCTGTTCCGTTTGGTGCTGTTGAATATCGCCTTTGCCGGTGCGTCCGAACTGGTACGTGAGGTGGGGATGGATTGGATGTCACAGGATCTGGCTGCACGGTTGTCCGCCCGCGCAGCCCAAGGCATTGGCGCCGGTTTACTGACCGCCAGGCTGGGCATCAAGGCGATGGAGCTGTGCCGCCCGCTTCCGTGGCTGGAAGGTGAGAAGCCCAAACTCGGAGATTTCCGCAGCCAGTTGGTCGGTCAACTGAAAGACGCCATGAAAAAAAACGACAATAAAGCCAAGTAACTCACCAACTGCGCCCGCCCTGGGCGCAGTTGTTTGTTTCTGCATCAATAGCCACTGCACAACTCAGTACGTAACCCCTGGTTGACGAAAGACGATCCCCCTGCAATCACATTATATTTATCTGAAAAATTATTGCCGGTTATGATAACTCTCTGCAAATGAACTAAAATGACGCCGATGGTGTTATTTACTTGCGTTTAAAATCATCAACAACGGCGATAAATCAGAGTTCTGTCAACTTTTGCTGACAGATTGCTTCTACCGCTCGGGGTGAGAGAGTATCATCATCTTCAGTCATCCCCGCACCTGCAGAGATAAGGCCAATACTGATGCGTTTGGAAGTTTTTTGCGAAGACCGGATCGGTCTGACTCGAGAGTTACTCGATCTTTTGGTATTGCGCAGCATAGATTTACGTGGCATCGAAATCGATCCCATCGGCCGCATTTACCTCAATTTTTCCCAACTGGATTTTGACACCTTCCGCGCGCTGATGGTGGAAATCCGCCGCATTGCCGGCGTGACCGATGTGCGCACCGTGAATTTCATGCCGTCTGAACGCGAACACCGCGCACTGCGTGCGTTGCTGGAGTCGATGCCTGAGCCGGTGTTCTCGATTGATATGAAAGGCAAAGTTGAACTGGCCAATCCGGCAGCGCAGGCGCTGTTCGGGCTTAGCGAAGACAAAATTCGCAACCAGACGGCCACCGCATTGATTGGCGGTTATAACTTCAACCGTTGGCTCGAGAGCGAACAGACGGCGCCCCAATCTGAGCGGGTGGTGATCCGCAGTCAGGACTTCCTGATGGATATCACGCCAATCTACCTGGAGGACGAAAACCAGCAGAATGCCGCCGTAGGCGCGGTCGTGATGCTGAAGTCCACGGCTCGTATGGGGCGTCAGTTACAGAATCTGTCGGTGAACGACGATACCGAGTTTGATCATATCGTTGCCGCCAGTCCGAAAATGCGCCAGGTGCTGGAGCAGGCGCGCAAGTTGGCGATGCTGGATGCGCCACTGTTGATTGTGGGCGATACCGGCACCGGCAAAGATATTCTGGCCCGGGCCTGCCATTTGCGCAGCCCGCGTGGCAAGCAGCCGTTCCTGGCGCTCAATTGCGCCGCACTGCCGGATGACGTAGCGGAAAGCGAGCTGTTCGGCCATGCGCCGGGGGCTTACCCGAATGCGCTGGAAGGCAAGAAGGGCTTCTTTGAACAGGCGCACGGTGGTTCGGTGCTGCTGGATGAAATCGGTGAGATGTCGCCGCGCATGCAGACCAAACTGCTACGTTTCATTAACGATGGCACTTTCCGCCGCGTGGGTGAAGAACACGAAGTCCATGTAGATGTGCGGGTAATTTGCGCGACGCAGAAAAACCTGACCGAACTGGTGCAGCGTGGTGAGTTCCGTGAGGATCTCTATTATCGACTTAACGTGTTGACCATCACCATTCCACCACTGCGTGAGCGTCCACAGGACATCATGCCGCTGACTGAACTGTTTGTGGCGCGTTTTGCCGATGAGCAGGGCGTGGCGCGGCCGAAACTGGCGGGCGATCTGGGCAGTTTCCTCAGCAAATATGGCTGGCCGGGCAACGTGCGACAGTTAAAAAACGCCATTTACCGGGCGTTGACGCAAACCGAAGGTTTCGAACTTCGTCCGCAGGACATTGTACTGCCGGAGTTCGAGGTTGAAATGTCGCTGGGCGATGAGGTGATGGACGGCTCGCTTGATGATATCAGCAAGCGTTTCGAACGTTCGGTGCTGACCCGTTTGTACCGTACTTACCCGAGTACCAGAAAACTGGCGAAACGCCTGGGGGTTTCACATACCGCGATCGCCAATAAGTTGCGCGAATATGGGCTCAGCAGCCGTAAGCCTTCCGGGGAAAACGAAGAATAAAAAAACGGGCGCCATAAGCGCCCGTTTCAACGTTTAGAGGCCGGCAATCGTCGGCCTTCTGGCATTACTTCAATGCAGCCAGCGCCGCATCGTAGTTCGGCTCGGTGGTAATTTCATTCACCAGCTCGCTGTACAGCACGTTGTCCTGGCCATCCAATACCACAACCGCACGTGCGGTCAGGCCTGCCAGCGGGCCTTCAGCGATTTCAACGCCGTAAGCCTGTTTGAATTCTGCGCCACGCAGCGTGGACAGGGTGACTACATTGTTCAGGCCTTCTGCACCGCAGAAACGTGACTGGGCGAACGGCAGGTCGGCCGAGATGCACAGCACCACGGTGTTATCCAGGCCGCTGGCCAACTGGTTGAATGTACGAACCGAAGTTGCGCAAACGCCGGTATCAATACTTGGGAAAATGTTCAGAACTTTGCGTTTACCCGCGAAGCTGCTCAGCGCCACGTCCGACAAGTCTTTGGCAACCAGTGAGAAGGTTTTGGCTTGTTCGCCGGTTTGTGGCAGGTGGCCTGCAACGCTAACCGGGTTGCCTTGAAAATGTACTGTCTGAGTCATTAGCTTGATTCCTTTTACAGGTGTTTATACAAAGGGCGTGAGCCTAATAAAATGGCTTTTTGGCCGCTTTTAACATTAGGTTCACACCCTGGCATCAGTTTATGTCAACAATTGTGGGTTGGATAGATAAAGTTTGCTAAATAGTTGTATATATTAGAGTGTGTCCAAAAAAGCACCCGCGCGTTCGCCCGATTTTATACGCAATTTCCGTTCAGGAGCTGTTATGAGAAGCATGCGTTTTTACCCAGAAGCCTGGCCGTTGCATACCGCCTTTGTTATTGCCCGTGGCAGCCGCACCGAAGCCAAAGTAGTGGTGGTCGAAATTGAGCAGCAGGGCGTGCGGGGGATTGGTGAATGCACTCCTTATCCGCGTTACGGTGAAAGTGAGGCTTCGGTGATGGAACGGCTGGCCGAAGTGGCTACGGCGGTCGAACGGGGCGTGACGCGCGAGCAACTGCAGCAGCTAATGCCGGCCGGCGCGGCGCGTAATGCGGTGGATTCCGCCTTGTGGGATTTGGAGTGTCAACTCAGTGGTCAGAGCTGCTGGCAGCGTAGCGCTGTTGCCGAGCCAGAACGCATTCTGATGGCGCAAACCGTCAGCATAGGTTCGCCGGAAGCCATGGCCTTCGCCGCGCGTGAACTTGAACAGCAAGGGGCACGCTTGCTGAAAATCAAACTGGACAATCATCTGATCAGCGAACGGCTGGTGGCGATCCGTGCGGCGGTGCCGGATGCCACGTTGATTGTCGATGCCAATGAGTCCTGGCAGGCGGAAGGGCTGGCGGCGCGCTGCCAACTGTTAGCGGATCTGGGCGTGGCGATGCTGGAGCAACCCCTGCCGGCAACGGATGACAGCGCACTGGAAAACTTTATCCACCCGTTGCCAATTTGCGCCGATGAAAGCTGCCACACCCGCGGTGATTTACCCAAGCTGGTCGGTCGTTATCAAATGGTCAATATCAAGCTGGATAAAACCGGCGGCCTGACCGAAGGGCTGGCGCTGGCGCAGGAGGCGCGGCAACAAGGGTTCGCTATTATGCTCGGTTGCATGTTGTGCACTTCGCGGGCGATCAATGCCGCATTGCCGCTGGCACCGGGCGCGCGATTCGTCGATTTGGACGGCCCGACCTGGCTGGCTAATGACGTTGAACCGGGGTTGGATTTTGAATGTGGGGCGATTAATCTCGCCCCATAGCCGGTTTAGCCCGGGTAAGTCAGCAATTCTACCATCGCGTTGAGGTAGTTTTCGCTGGCCGCATCGGCCGAGATCGGCGGGAATTCTGCGGTAATGCAAGGCAGTGACAAATCGGCGCACCAGCTGCCGAACGATCCCGGCGTCTCGTAACCGACGCTGGTGACCAGCGGCAGGGCAAACTTATGCGAAAGCCAGACGCCGAGCTGTGAACTGGCCGGATCTTCAATACAGGCCAATGGCTCGTGGAACGACACCACCCAGTGCGGCTTCAACCGATGGATCAGATGGCACAGCCCCTGGGTTTCCGGTTCGGAACCTGGGCGGCCGCCGGTCGAGAGTTTTACATCCCGCGCTTCCGCCGCGCTGTTCCAACGATAAACCGTATCCCCGGATCGCCAGTTGGCCGCCGGGAAGTTACGGTTCAAATCAACCCCGTTAGCGTTGGCGCGCAGCCCGAGTTGGCAACCGTCGGGATTGACCGCCAGTACTACATGGTGACGCAACTGGTTTGGTGCAATGCTGCGTAATGCGCAGGACAGGGTAACGATAGCGGCGCTCTCATCACCGTGGGTACCGGCAATAATCAGCCCGGTTTGCGGGCCACTGACGGCCGCCGGGAAATAGAGCAGTGGTGCACCCAACAACGAACTGCCGTAATTCTCTCCTGCAACGGCCAATTGGCCACGTTCACTGCGCGGTCGATGCTGGATCATGATGTAGTCCCTGATTTAAAGGTCGAGAGTGATTATCATTTTATTCAGTGTATTACGCTTTCGCTTAACTTTCCCAGAGCAATTTCTCACCCAGTGACAAAATTGATTGTCATAAAATCCTGAACAGTGATTCCAATTATTGATGACTGGCAGACGATCTTGGGTTCGCTACACTGGCTCCTATTGTGAACAGATAAACTGGAGCTCTTCATGAAAGCCATTGCAGTCAAACAACTCGGTGCTACGCCAGAACAGGTAGAGATCGCCAAACCCTCACTACAACCCGGCCAGATCCTGGTTAAAATGGCCGCTGCCGGGCTAAACCCGGTTGACTGGCGGATAGCCGACGGCATGCTGCAGGGGAAATTGCCACACGTTTTCCCTTTGGTGATTGGTACCGACGGTGCGGGCGTGGTGGAGGCAGTCGCCGATGATGTCAGCGGATTCAGCGTCAATGAACGGGTGGCCGGCAAGTTTATGTTCGGCGTTGTCGGCGCCGGTAGCTACGCCCAGTATGCGGTGATTGACCAAAAAGCGGTACTGGCGCGAGTACCTGATGAGGTGAGTTTGACCACTGCGGCGGCCATGCCGATTGCGGCCGGTACCGCGCTGAAACTGGTTGAGAAACTGCAACTGAGCGCGGGTGCGACTCTGCTGGTGGTGGGCGCAACCGGCGGCGTTGGGCGTTTCGTTATCCAACTGGCCAAACGTCAGGGGCTGAAGGTAATTGCTACCGGCGGGGCTGATGCCGAGGCCGCATTGCGTGAGCTGGGGGCTGAGAAGGTGATTGATCATCACCGGGCACCCGTGCTGCAGCAGGTTCAACAACTATACCCGCAGGGCATTGACGGCATGATCGATCTGGTCAGCAATGCCGAAGCATTCAGCGCCTTACTGGTTATTCTGCGTAAGGGCGGCGTGGCGCTGAGCACCATTTGGTCGGCAGCTCCGGAGCAGATGCAGCAACAAGGCCTGCGTGGCGGCAATATTGAGGCGCAAATCAGTGCGGATGAGCTGGAGCAACTGTTACAGAGCGTCGCGCGCGGTGAGCTGCAGGTGCCGGTGGAACGTCTGGTATCGATTAAACAGGCACCGGAAATGCTGGCGGAGAGCAAAGCCGGTGGCTCACGCGGCAAAACCGTGCTGAACATTGATTGGTGAAGCCAATAAAACCACGCCATCTATTTCGCTGTTGTTATACTATCGGCAAAGCTAACCAAACAGGGGATTTAACATGCCAGTAGCCAGAATAGTTGCCAGCTATAGCGAAAATGATAAGGATACCATCACGCTGCTGTGCGGCGTGGACGAGGAAAACCAGATCCGTCAGGGTGAATGGTTTGGCGTGGTGAAGAACGACGACGGGCGTGGCGATGAGTCCAACTATCCGTTTACTCTGCACGTCGATTACCAGAAAAACAGCTTCTATCTCGACTATGGTTTTGACGATGCCGAGTCGCGCCAGATGCAGAAAACCGATATTCATGCCAATCCATTGGCAGAGAAAGGCTTCTTCACCATTTTTGATGAAGAAGAGGGTGAAGAATTCAGCTACCGCATCAATAGCATTCACCTTTACGACTAATAAAGCCGACTAACAGAAAATGCCCGTATCGACACCGTCGTGCGGGCATTTTTATTGCCTGGCCCCCAGTTTTTACATCTTGTCCGCCGGGAACTCTAGGTGAGACTAATCTTGTGCTATAAGATAAAAAATTCAGATGGTTAACGGGGGATAAATCAGAATGACGAGAAAAAAAATTCAACAGGGTTTTCGTTTGGCGCTGTGTGTCGTGGCGATTGGCGCAGGGTTGAGCAGCGCCATGGCGGCTCAGGTTCCCCCAGGTACTACGCTGGCGGAGAAACAGGAAATAGTTCGCCATATCAAAGATGAGCCGGCCTCACTCGATCCCATTAAAGCGGTTGGCCTGCCGGAAGCACAATTGGCGCGCGATCTGTTTGAAGGGCTGGTGAACCAGGATGTCAACGGCAAGGTGATCCCCGGCGTCGCAACCCGCTGGCAAACCACCGATAACCAAACCTATATTTTCACCCTGCGTAAAGATGCGCGCTGGTCTAACGGTGACCCTGTCACGGCGAAAGACTTCGTTTACAGTTGGCAGCGGCTGGTTGAGCCGAAGAACTTGTCACCTTTTGCCTGGTTTGCCCAGTTGGCCGGCATCCAAAACGCCGATGAGATCATTACCGGCAAGCTGCCTGCCGATAAGCTGGGCGTCACCGCGCTGGATGATTACACCTTCAAAGTGCAGTTGAACAAACCGGTGCCGTATTTTGTCAGCCTGACGGCCAACTTCAGCCTGTTCCCGGTCAACAAGGCGGTGGTAGAGAAATTTGGCAACGACTGGACCAAGGTCGGCAACCTGGTCGGTAACGGCGCGTTTAAACTGCAGGAACGGGTAGTTAACGAGAAGCTGGTACTGACGCCAAACGATCACTATTGGGATCATGCGCATACGGTGTTGACCAAAGTGACCTTTGTGCCGATTAATCAGGAATCCAATGCCACCAAGCGTTATCTGGCCGGCGATATCGACATCACCGAGTCCTTCCCGAAAAACATGTACCAAAAACTGCTGAAAGACATCCCGGACCAGGTCTATACCCCGGATCAACTCGGCACCTATTATTATGCTTTTAATACCCAACGCGCGCCGACTAACGATGTGCGGGTGCGCAAGGCATTGTCTTACGCTATCGATCGCAAGATTATCGCCGAAAAAGTGTTGGGGACCGGTGAAAAACCGGCTTACCACTTCACCCCGGATGTCACCGCCGGATTTAAACCGGAAGTGAGCCTGTTGCAACAGCAACCACAGGCCGAACTGGACGCCCAGGCCAAGGCGTTGATGCAGGCGGCAGGTTATGGCCCGAACAATCCGCTGAAACTGACGCTGTTGTACAACACTTCGGAAAGCCATCAGAAAATTGCGATTGCCGTGGCTTCAATGTGGAAGAAAACGCTCGGTATTGACGTCAAGCTGCAAAATCAGGAATGGAAAACCTATATCGATAGCCGTAACACCGGCAATTTCGACGTGGTGCGCGCTTCGTGGGTCGGCGATTACAATGAAGCCTCGACCTTCCTGTCGTTGTTAAGCTCAACCCACAGCGGAAATATCGCTAAATTCAAAAGTGCGGATTACGACAAACTGCTCGCGCAGGCCAGCCGAGAAACCAGTGCGGCAGCCTTGACCACTGACTACAACAAACTTGAGCAGATCATCGCCGAACAGGCACCGATCGCGCCAATTTATCAGTATACCAATGGCCGATTGATCAAACCCTGGGTGAAAGGCTACCCGATCACCAATCCGGAAGACGTGGCGTACAGCCAGACGATGTATATTTTGAAGCATTGATATATTGCGATAGTCCCATGTGTTGCCATCAAACCCCGCGAGAGCGGGGTTTCTACTTAGGTGGCAGGACTATGGGGCATCAAACAATGCGCTACGGCCTGTCGTCGAAGGAAATACGCAGGCTACATCGTGGGCACAGTCGGGAACGATCAGCAAATCACGTTTGGCGTGCGGCGCAATAAACCGCCGGTCGTAAGCGGCATAGGCGATACCGCGCTGTAGTCGGTAGGGGCCTTGCGCCTGAGCTGCGCAGGATTTATCGAGTATTTTGTAGAAAGTGCCGGGTGAGCTGCCGGTATCCTTCTCGCCTTCAAGATAGGTGATATCCGCCGATGCATAGCGCTGGCGCACCGATGTGCTGTTTTGGTCGAGAAAGGCCGGAACCGCTTCAATGCCGTATTTCCAACGATCGACGTTCGGGCAGAGATCGTTCCTGTTCTCAACCCAATCAAAGCTACAGCCGCCTTGTTGGTTACAGTCGCGCCAGTCGGCAGGGCGATCATTTTTTACCGGCTGCGGCCGCCGGCTATCGAAATAGAGCCAACTGCCGGGGTCGGCGATGACGTAACGCAGCTTCACGCCGGCCGGCGGATGGGCGAACCCGACATAGTGCTGCACAAACTGTGCCCCGGCGGAGAAGCCGGCGATGGTCACCGACCGTACCGTTGGCCATTTTATTTTCAGCTCGCCAACCAGACTATCCAGTGCAGCAAATGAGCTGGTATTCCCCTGATTGTCCAGATCCCCTTCGATCCAGGAACTGCAACTCCAGAGTGCGTCATCTGCCTGTGCGGGTGGCACTCCGGGGGAGTGACAGTGTGCGGCCTGCGCATCGCTAACCGGAAACAGCGGGGCAACCAGCAGCCTGTCGTCGGTTTTGGCTGCCAGTTGAGCGGCTTTCAGCGCCGCAGCCAGGGTTTTCCCCGCATCTCTGGGGTGCCCGTGCAGTACGATTAACGCACTGTGTGGCGTGGGGCCATGATATTTCGCGACGAAGTAAGGCAGGTCACCCGCTGACTCACCCAATTTGACCCGATATGCGTCCGCGATAGCGTTGAGTGAGTTATCTGCGGCAAACAGCGGATGAAACGGCGCCGGAGCAAACGCCAAAACTGAGGCTAACAAGAATGTCGAAGTGGATTTCATTAGGTGCCCGGCCGCGCGTTGTGCGTTATTTATCCATGTTAGCGCATAAGCTCCTCCCAGGTGCAGTATTCGCACGGCTTCATCTTTGATCCGCTTACCATTAACGCTAGACTCTGGAATAACTGAAAAGCAGAGGGGATGAGGAATGGAAGTCATTGAGGGGCGCGAGTTACAGGTTCCTGACGCAGTGTATGCCTACCAGCTCGATGGCAAGGGCGGTGTAACATCGATTGATTACGATGACAAAGTTACCTGCGATGAGCCTTGCTGGCTGCATCTCGATTATGCGCACCCTGCCAGCGCCGAATGGCTGGCCACCACGCCACTGCTGCCGGATGCGGTCAGAGAGGCGCTGTCAGGAGAGAGTTCGCGGCCACGCGTCAGTAAGGTGGGCGATGGCACCATGATTACACTGCGCAGCATTAACTTTAACGCCAATTCACGGCCGGATCAGTTGGTGACCATTCGCGTCTACATGACGGATAAACTGATCGTTTCCACCCGCCATCGCAAGGTTTTTTCCATCGACCAGGTAGTGAACGATCTGCAAAGCGGCATCGGGCCGACCAACAGCGGCAACTGGCTGGTGGAAATTTCGGATGCACTGACCGATCACGCCAGTGAGTTTATCGAGGATCTGCATGACAAGATCATCGATCTGGAAGATTCGCTGTTGGAGCAACAGGTTCCCGAGCGCGGGCAACTGGCGCTGATCCGCAAACAGCTGATCGTACTGCGCCGCTATATGGCACCGCAACGTGATGTATTTTCCCGGCTGGCCAGCGATCGTCTGCCCTGGATGAATGATGACGACCGTCGTCGCATGCAGGATATTGCCGATCGATTAGGGCGCGGCCTGGATGATTTGGACGGCAGCATTGCCCGTACCGCGATCCTTTCTGACGAAATCACCACCGTGATGGCTGATGCCATGAACCGCCGAACCTACACCATGTCATTATTGGCGATGGTGTTTTTGCCGACGACCTTTTTGACCGGGTTGTTCGGCGTCAACCTGGGCGGCATTCCAGGCGGCGGCAACCCTTTTGGTTTTGCTACGTTTTGCCTGACACTGACCGGATTGGTGTTCGGCCTGGGCTGGTGGCTGAAGCGACGCCGCTGGCTGTAGCCAAAAAACGCTGATAACCCGGTTAACATTGAGCGATATCAACTTTTACCGGAGGGAAATGGGGCATGATCTATCTCGCAGGTGAATGCAACGTCAAGCGATGGGCGTTGTGCTCCATAATTGTCTTACTTTCTTATATTTAGAATTACTGCATAGCACATTGATTCATACGATGCCGGTTTAATCACCGGCATTTTTTTGTCTGCAATTTGCCCGTCAGGCCGCACTCTCATCCCAGAAACTGGCCTCGATCTTATGTCCGTCCAGATCCCGAACAAAGCAGCCGTAATAGGCTTCGCCATAGTGTGGCCGTGAGCCGGGGGCGCCTTCATCTGTCGCACCGGCCTGCAGCGCCTGGCGGTAAAAATCATCGACCTGCTGTTTGCTGGTGGCGAAAAAACCCACGTGCAGGCCATTGCCGGTAGTGGCCGGTTTACCGTCGATCGGTACCTGCAACCAGAACTCCGGATAGTCACGCCCATAGCCAATGGCGCCAGGGTGTTCCAACACCCGCCGGCAACCTAGCGCGGCAAGAGTTCGATCGTAGAAGTCGGCTGCGGCGTCAAAATGATTGCTGCCGAGAGAAACGTGAGACAAGCAGGGGGTGATGTTCATCGGTAATCTCCAGGTGACTGTATAAAAACACAGTATAGGATAAAAACGGCACTGTCCGATGAATTCTGCTGAAATTGCGAGCGGGATCGAAAACTGATGAAGGGAAATTTCCGCCCACAGTATGCGGGCGGAATAACGACTTACTTGATCTCGAGTACGTCTAAACGTACCGGGGCGGCTTCATCCGCATCTTCCGGTTGCCAGCCGATCGGCTGCATTGGAATATCTTCACGGTCAAAGGCCAGATCGCCACCGTCAACCACTTCGCTGCCGTGGTGAATCCCTTTGAAATCAAAAAGGTTGTAGTCACTCAGGTGCGAAGGCACTACGTTCTGCATCGCGCTGAACATGGTTTCCAGCCGGCCCGGATAACGTTTATCCCAGTCGCGCAGCATGTCGCCAATCACCTGGCGTTGCAGGTTGGGCTGCGAGCCGCACAGGTTGCACGGGATAATCGGGAAGCCTTTGGCGACCGAGAACCGCTCGATGTCTTTTTCACGGCAGTAAGCCAGCGGGCGAATGACCACGTGTTTGCCATCGTCGCTCATCAGCTTGGGTGGCATGCCTTTCAGCTTGCCGCCGTAGAACATATTGAGGAACAGCGTTTGCAGAATGTCGTCACGGTGGTGGCCAAGGGCTATCTTGGTCGCGCCCAGTTCGGTGGCGGTGCGGTAAAGAATGCCGCGGCGCAGGCGTGAACACAGTGAGCAGGTGGTTTTGCCCTCAGGGATCTTGTCCTTGACGATGCTGTAGGTGTTTTCCTCAACAATCTGGTATTCCACCCCCAGGCTTTCCAGATAGGCCGGCAGAATATGCTCGGGGAAACCGGGTTGTTTCTGATCGAGGTTGACCGCAACCAGTGAGAAATTGACCGGGGCGCTTTGCTGCAGGTTGCGCAAAATCTCCAGCATGGTGTAGCTGTCTTTGCCGCCGGACAGGCAAACCATGATGCGGTCGCCTTCCTCAATCATGTTGAAATCGGCGATCGCCTGACCCACGTTACGACGCAGGCGCTTTTGCAATTTGTTCAGATTGTACTGCTCTTTTTGACTAACTGTTTGTTGTTCTGACATTTAAATCGTGCTCGTTCTCAATTGGGGGCACTATGGGCATAAAGTTTTAGGCAGCGAGTTTAGCATTCTATGGGCTGCTTGGGTATTTCATCCATCCGCTCCGGATAGCAAATGCGGTTTGCTTGCCTCAGTACACACGGGCACGCGGCAAATCTGCCACCCGCGTGGTGTAAGCGGGAGACAGAAACTCACGTTTCATCGACCATGTCTGTTGGTTTCCTTGCCCGGCAAACCAGATCCCGGCATGCCCGGACTGATTGATTTTATCCAACGCGGCCATTAAGCGTGCGCTGTTAGGCCGTGGCTGATACTCATCGAACAGGTCCAACTGAGCGACGCCTTGCGAGTAAAAGTCTTGTAGCATAACGCCGGCTTTTAGATAGCGGTAGCCGGGCTGCCATATCTTATCAAGGCATCGAATCGCAGCGGCGATGATGTCGCGCGTATCTTGCGTCGGCGTATTGAGCCTGATGCTCGCGGTGTTGCCGTAATACTTTTCATTGGCCGAGAAGGGGCTGGTTTTAACCCATGCATTGATATTCCGGCAATACTGGTGTTCTGCACGCAGTTTTTCTGCCGCGCGGGAAGCGTGCATGCAGATCGCCTGATGCATATCCTGGTATTCAGTGACGCGTTCGCCAAATGATCTGCTGCAAATGATTTGCTGTTTGGTGGGGGCAAACTCCTCAAGTGACAAACAGGGTTCACCACGCAGTTCACGCACCGTGCGTTCAACCACCACGCTGAAATGCTTGCGGATCATCGTGGTGCTTGCATCCGCCAGCTGCAGTGCGCTTTCGATCCCCATATTTTGCAATTCTTTGGTTATGCGCCGCCCGATGCCCCAGACTTCTGCTACCGGTACTTTATCCATTAGTTTTCGCTGCCGCTCCTGGTTGGAAAGGTCAACCACGCCTTGGGTCTGACTCCATTTTTTCGCCGCGTAGTTCGCCAACTTTGCCAGCGTCTTGGTCTGGGCAATACCGACGCCGACGGTGAGGCCGGTGCATCGCAAAACGCGGGCGCGAACCTGGTGCCCAAAGGTGGCCAAATCGACACAATTTTGTACCCCGGCAAGCTCCAGGAAGCTTTCGTCGATAGAGTACATTTCGGTCCGCGGTGCCATTTCTTCGAGCACGGCCATCACTCGCATCGACATATCGGCGTACAGCTCGTAGTTGCTGCTGAATGCGATACCCCCGGCACGCTCAAAATCATGCTTTATCTTGAAATAGGGCGCGCCTGTTTTCAGGCCCAGGGCCTTTGCCTCTTTGCTCTGTGCCACCACACAGCCGTCGTTGTTCGACAGAACAACAATCGGGCGACCACGCAGATCCGGACGCCACAGCGTTTCACAACTTGCATAGAAGTTGTTTACATCGGCCAGGGCGTACATTATTTCAGCCTGGTGATGGTTGAAACCACCACGCCGACAATGTCCAGTTCCGCACCATCATCCGGGAGCGGTATCGGCCTGAATGTCGGGTTCATCGGCTCAAGCTGTTTGACTGGGTGCAGGCACAGGCGCTTAACCGTGAACTCGCCTGCGATGCTGGCGATCACGATATCGCCGTGACAGGCACCAATACTGCGATCGACCACCAGCATGGATCCGTCGGTGATCCCGGCTTCGATCATGCTTTCTCCTGAAGCGATCAGAAAGTAAGTCGCCGAAGGGTGGCTAATGCAGTACTCGTTGAGGTCGATCCTCGCGTGTATATAGTCTTGCGCGGGGCTGGGAAAGCCCGCCGGGACGTTATCGGCGTAAAGCGGAATGAACTGTTTCTCTGGGGTTGGCGTGGGGAAAAAGTGTTTCATGGTGCATTTCTCTGTACTGTTTTTATATACAGTATAAGCGAGTTTTAGCCATTACAACCATAAAGAAAGTCAGGGGCGAGAGGATCCGCAGCTATCCCCTTGTTGGGCAAGATGATCCTCTCGGAAAATTTTTAGGGTGTGGCTTGCAGGGCCGAATGTAGCGGTGTTTTTACGCCTGGAAACGTTTTTTATCAGCCGGGAAAGGCGAGCTACGTGCGGGGGGCGGTGAAAGAGGCACAGCGGCAAAGCTGGCTGGAAGCGGGGCGCGAACCGGTCGCGCCCCGATGATTTACTCGGCGGAGGATTTTTCCCCTTTGCCGGCCAGCAGGCTGAGGAAGTCGTACTTCTCCTTCAGCTCTTTCTCTGCGGCCTGATACAGCGCGCTGGCGACCTCCGGCTGCTGCGAGTTCAGGCGGCGGAAGCGCTGTTCTTTCAGCAGGGTTTCGGTCAGCTCGCTGTTTGGCGGCCGAGAATCCAGCGCCAGAGCGGGTTTGCCCTGATCGGCGCGGCGCGGATCGAAACGGTACAGCGGCCAGAAACCGGTGGCGGTCAGCTGTTTCATCTGATCGTGGCTGAGCGCCAAATCGTAACCGTGCTCCTCGCAGGGGCTGTAGGCGATAATCAGTGACGGGCCCGGATAGGCCTCCGCTTCCT
>RCUM01000142.1_pt1 | contig 57513 bp, 50 predicted proteins | sample 2166141 | NCBI WGS metagenome assembly RCUM01 (sample SAMN09932756, study PRJNA488358) | compost metagenome | isolation source: compost soil in crotonic acid-enriched | place: Germany: Experimental Botanical Garden
GGATCCACAGGCTGATGCGCGGATAGAGCGCGGCGATGTTGTACCACAGGAAAAGCTGCACCAGCATCGGTACCGCGCGGAAGAACCAGGTATAGAACCAGCTCACCGCCACCAGCACCGGATTAGCAGACAGGCGCATCAATGCCAGCAGCACGCCGCCGGCGAAGCCGAAGATCACTGAAATCACCGTCAGCTTCAGCGTCATGATCACGCCGTTGATAATCGACTCTTCGGTGAAGTTTTCCGCCACCACGGCCCATTCGAAACGCGGGTTATGCAGCATCGAATGGGCGATAATGCCAACGATCAGCAGCACCAGCAGTGCGCTGAACCAGCGGCCGTAATGCCGATGACCGACAATGCGCAGCTCGGCATCGTCGGTAGGGTATTGCCCACTCATTTTGCGATCTCTTCATTAATACCGGCGGTTTTCACCGCGCCAAAACCGATATCCCAGCCGTCGAGGATTTTCTGATAGCTGCCATCGGCAATCAGCGAGTTCAGCGCCGCCTGTACCGGTTTCACCAGCTCTGAGCCTTTCGGCAAGGCGATGGCCACCGTAGTGCCTTCAATGTTGATATCACCGGCCAGCGCCAGTGGCTTAACGTGGGTCGCCTGGTAACGCAAGCCTTCATAAGGGCCGAAGAACATCGGCACCCGGCCGCTGATCACCGCCTGAACCCCGGCCGGGCGGTCTGGGAAAATCGGAATGGTAATGGCCGGTTTGCCGCCGCTGACGCATTGTTCGCTGGCCTGCTGCAAACGGGTGATTTGCGAAGTGCCTGCACCCGCACCGACGGTTTGGCCACAAAGCTGCGCCAGATCGGTATATGGCCCCAGTGCCGCATCTTTACGGGCAATCAGTGCCAGTTTGGAGGCGTTGTAATAGCCGACAAAATCAACCTGTTGGAAGCGTTTTTTGTTGGCATCGATATTGGCCAGCGCCACGTCATAGCGGCCGGATTTCAGGCCGGGAATGATATTGTCGAAACCGCCGGTATCTTTCCAGTGAATGGCCACGCCCAGACGATCGGCAATCGCGCTCATCACATCAATTTCACGACCGGCGAGCGTTTTGTTATCCGCTTCGTAGAAGGTGGTGGGTGGGGTATTCGGGTTGGTGCCCGCCACAATGTAACCGGCCTTTTTGATGGCTTCAGGCAGGCTGTCGTGCAGCGCAGGATCGGCGCTGGCTTTCACGGCGGCACGGAAGGGCACATCGCCTTCGGCGGCGAAACCGCTGGCCAGCGGTGCCAATGCAGCGGAGGCCAGCAGCAGGGACAGAGCGGTGCGTTTAATGGTGATTTTCATGATGTTCCCCTGCGAATTAAGCCGATTTAACGTTGGCGAAGTTGATTGCCGGTTGCGGCAGGCCCAGGTTTTCACGCAGGGTTGAGTATTGATACTCCTCGCGGAACAGGCCACGGCGGCGCAACTCCGGGATCACCAGTTCGACGAACAGTTCCAATTGGTTCGGCAGCACCGCAGGCATAATGTTAAAGCCATCGGCGCCTTGCTGTTCCAGCCACAGTTGGAAGTCATCGGCGATCTCTTCGGCAGTGCCCACCACCACGCGATGTCCGCGAGAACCGGCGGCCACGGCAGCCAGTTCACGCAGCGTCAGGTTTTCACGCGCTGCCAGATCGGTCAGCAGTTTCACCCGGCTTTGGCCGCCTTCGGTCGCGCCAACGTCCGGTACCGGGCCGTCAAGCGGCAAGCCGCTCAAATCGAAGCCAAAACGGGCAGAAAGTTGTTCGATACCGTTATCGATATCTACCAACTGATTGAGTTGATACCAGGTTTCCTGCGCTTCGGCCTTGGTACGGCCGATGATCGGCATCACGCCCGGCAGGATCAGCAAGTGATCCGGGTTGCGACCGGCATCGGCGACAAACTTCTTCTGGCTGCGGTAGAAAGCCTGGCCTTCTTCCAGCGTGGCGGCGGCGGTAAACACCACCTCGGCGGTTTCTGCCGCTAACTGCTGCCCGGCCGGTGAGGAACCGGCTTCGATAATCACCGGGCGGCCCTGCGGAGAACGTGAAATATTCAGCGGCCCCTGTACCGAGAAATGTTTGCCCTTGTGGTTGGCGGCATGAATTTTCTCGTCAATGGCGTACACACCGTTTTCTTTGTCACGCACGATGGCATCTTCTTCCCAGCCGTCCCACAGCTTGTAGCTGGCCTCCAGGAACTCGCGTGCCACTTCATAACGCTCGGCGTGTGAGGGCAGATCGTCACGGCTGAAGTTGCGAGCGGCATCGCTGGAGAATGACGTTACCACGTTCCAGGCGGCACGGCCGTGGCTGATATGGTCGATGGAGGCCATGGCGCGTGCCAGATGGAAGGGTTGATCGAAGGTGGTGGAGGCGGTAGCCGCCAGCCCGATATGACGGGTATTCACCGCCAGCGCAGCCAACAGTGTCAGCGGCTCCAGGCGCGACATCGTAGAGGGCAAACGGTGTACGCTGGTTGCCAGCGCATCGCCGACGAAGAACATGTCAAAGGTACCTTCTTCGGCCTTTTGAGCGATCCAGGTGAACCAGTCAATGTCCGTAGGAGAACCACTGGCACCGGCGGCACGCCAGCCGCCGACGTGGTGGCCCAGCGCCTGCACAAACAGGCCGAGACGTAATTGACGCGATGGTGTTGAAGGTGAAGTACTCATAATTATTCCTATATTTATTATTGATTTAATAATTTGATTAAACGGAGCAGCGCCTCGGGCTGCGCTAAGGCGCAGTCGCCGATCACGCGGTCACTGTCCAGATGCGGCAACAGTTGCAGAATGCTGCGCAGCTTGGCGTTGACGTCGGTTTGGCGGGCGGCAGTTTGCTTTCTGGTGACAATGTCACTTAACTGGCGGCCGTCATGCAGGGTTAAGGTCACGCGGTGGAAGCGTAACTCTGCATCCAGTTCATCCGGTGGAGCCGTCAGGTCGGCGTGGCGCTCAACCCGCGCCGCCAGAGCAGCGATCAGCGGATCAACCGGGTTTTCGCCGTAGTGCATCAGCGGCACGCTACCGCTGTACAGCGCATCGGCGATGACATACTCCAGGCTGAAACGTGCTTCGACCCCGTTTGACGGGCGACGAATATAGGGCGCGGTATCGGCGCCAGGCGGAAAACTGACCTGAATGTGGCGGATTGCCGCAGGGATATCAGCGGCGGTAATGCCTTGTTCGAGCAGGCGCTCACGCAGGATGAATGCCGCTTCGGCGGCGCTGTGGGTACCGCCGCAGGTCGGGTAGCGTTTAAACTCCAGGCCCGGTTGCAGAATGCGCCAGGGGGCGCCCCAGTCTGCGGTCAACAGTTCCGGCCGCTGCCGTCCGTCACCGTGCGAGTGCAACAGGCTGTCTATCACGCCTTCCGACTGACCGATAAAACCCGCCTGAGCCAGCAGCACCGCATTTACCGCCGCGCGTGCCGCCAGTCCCGCATGCAGCGGTTTGGCGGCCGAACCAAACTGGCTACGCAACCCGGCGGCCTGGGTGGCGGCCAGCCCGAGTGCGATCTGAGTTTGTTGTGGTGTCAGTTGTAAATAACGCGCCGCAGCCGCACTGGCGGCCACCGTGCCCAGGGTGGCGGTGCTGTGAAAACCCAACTGATAATGCTGGGTTCCCGCAGCCAACCCCAGTCGCCCGGCGGCTTCAACGCCGACGGCATAGGCACTCAGCAGCGCATTAACGTCCGGGGTATCGCCGGTCAGCGCCAACAGTGCAGACAGCACCACCGTGGTCGGGTGACCGCGTAGCGCGGGGTGATAATCATCAAAATCCAGCGAGTGGCTGACATAGCCAAAATACAGCGCGCGGTTCTCTGGCCCGACAGGTGGGAATACCGTTTTCACCGCCGCCAGCCCGCTGTCGGTGATTACGCCCTGGGCAATAGGCAATGCGCAGGCGAAATAATCCATCAACCCAACACGGGCGGCCAGCAGGGCGGAGGCTTCGGGCCGGCTATCCAGCACCAGTCGGGCAAATTGAGCGGTTATGAGCGATGACAAGATATAAAACCTGATTTTTTATGCGGTTATGCATGGAGCTGCAATTCAGACTTCATTGTGTGGCGATTTTGCGGGGGCCGAAAGAACGAACGGGACTTTCATATTTCCAAATGGAATATGAAAGGGAGCAGGTAGCCCAGAGAGAGCGAAGCAATACGGAGTTGCCTTCGCCTTAGTCAATTTTGTGCATAGCAAAGGCGCAATTGATCTTAATAAAATGACCTTGGCAGAATAGCCGGGCGCTATTCTGCCGTTTGGGCGGCGTTACATAATCATCGCCATGACGCGTTTGAAGATGGCACTGTCAGAATTAGCCAACTCGTTCACCAGGGTGAAATGGTTGCAGTGCCGGTCTTCCAGCAGCGTGACATTAAGCCCTTTTTCACGGCAGGCGGCGTAATAAGCCAGCGTCTGGTTTTTAAAGCCCTGGGTTTCTTTGGCTCCTACGTCGAGCAGGATCTGTGGCGCATTGGCCTTTTCCGGCAGCATAAACAGCGGGCTGAGCGTTGCCGCCTGTTCTGACGTCAGACGCATCCAGTCATTCACGTAGATATCACACAGCGGGCGAATATCGTACAAGCCACTTAGCGCCAGCGCCCCTTTAATCACATTGACCGGCACCTGATAAAGATGCTGCCAGTCATCGGCGATCAGCATGCCGCTCAGGTGGCCGCCCGCCGAGCTGCCACTGACAAAAATACGCTCGGGATCGATGCCATATTGGCCGGCATGGTGATAAAGCCAGGCTATCGCGCTGCGCACCTCACGAACGATTTCCGCCAGTGTGGCTTCCGGCTGCAGGGTATATTCCAGCGTGGCCACCGCTACGCCGTGGCGGGTGAAGCTGGCGGCCATCGAGCAGGCTTCTTCCTTGCGTTGGGAGTGCCAATATCCACCGTGAATAAAGACCAACAGTGGCGCAGGCTGGTTGGCGGCCGGGAACAGATCCAGACGTTCGGCAATGCCCATGCCGTAGTGGATGTCATAAATCCCCGGCGTTTGCGCCTTGGCCTGGGTAGCCAGCGTCGCGTATTGCGTCATGCAGGCGTCAAAATCCTCTACCGAGTTGCGGGCATTGTATTGCACCGCGCGTACTGACAGATCATCAAACAGCAGGTCCATGTTCATATTGTCTCCTTGAGGGTATTGCCCATCATCTGCCTGATCCGGTTTTGAGGTTTGCTCCTTAATGCTGCCCAGTACAAACAGTGATATGGCGTAGCATGCACTAATAAACTGCATATGCTGCGCCTTCCGCCAGGTTATTGGCTGGCATAGGCTACTGACAGGTTCTTTCAGGAGTCAGACTATGAAGCCAATTACTCAGCATACCGCCCCCAGCCCCCATATCGGTGGGATCCTCGCCAGCCTTTCCTTGTCCATGCTGGTTTCCTCACTGGGTGCCAGTATTGCCAACATCGGTTTGCCCTCGCTGGCGCTGGCGTTTAACACCTCGTTTCAGGCGGTGCAGTGGGTAATGATCGTCTATCTGCTGACCATTACCACCTCCATCATCGCGGTCGGGCGTCTGGGAGACCGCATTGGCCGACGTCGCCTGTTGCTGCTGGGGATTGGCCTGTTCAGCGTCGCTTCCGCACTCTGTGCCATGGCACCTGATATCTGGCTGCTGCTCTCCGCCCGCATTGCACAAGGGCTGGGGGCGGCAGTGATGATGGCGATGACCATGGCGCTGGTCGGTGAAACGTTGGGGAAAGAAAATACCGGCCGCGCCATGGGGCTGCTTGGCAGCATGTCGGCGATTGGCACCGCGCTGGGCCCTTCGCTTGGTGGCGCATTGATTTTTGGCTTTGGCTGGCGTGCGGTGTTTTTGGTTACCTTTCCGCTGGGCCTGCTGGCCTTGCTGCTGGCTTACCGTTATCTGCCGCACGGTCGGCCGCAACCGCAATCGGAGAGCGGCAGGTTTGATTTGCCCGGCACTTTGCTGCTTGGTGTGACACTGGCCTGCTATGCGCTGTCGATGACGCTGGGGCATGGTGATTTCGGTGCCATCAATTTGCTGTTGTTGCTGTGCGCGGGGCTGGGGATCGGACTGTTTGTGCGGCTGGAAAATACCACGGCATCGCCTTTGATACAGCCGGCACTGTTCCGCCAGACAGGGCTGAGCAGTGGGTTAATGATGAGCGCACTGGTGATGACGGTGATGATGACGTCGCTGGTAGTGGGACCGTTTTACCTGACGTGCGGTTTGGGCTTGACGGTGGGACAGGCCGGGTTGGCAATGTCAGCCGGGCCGCTGGTGGCCGCTTTGTTCGGTGTGCCTGCCGGCCGACTGGTGGATCGCCTGGGGGCAAAAAAAATCACTGCCGTGGGGCTGGCGATCATGACCCTGGGGGCTGGCGTGATGTCGATGATGTCAATCAGGCAGGGTGTTTTCGGCTACGTAGCGCCACTTGGTCTTATTACTCTGGGTTACTCGCTATTTCAGGTGGCCAATAACACGGCATTAATGAAGCATGCCGCCCCTGAGCAGCGCGGAGTGATCTCCGGCATGATCAATCTCTCACGCAATCTGGGTTTGATCACCGGTGCTTCCGCCATGGGCGCGTTGTTTATGCTGGCGGCGAACGCCGACGATATCAAGTTGGCGACCGCAGAGGCGATATCCAATGGTATGCGAGTGACCTATCTGGCGGCTGGCGTATTGGTGGCCATTGCGCTGGTAATGACCATCAGGAGCCGTGCCGCCATTAAACGCGACGCTGATTACAGCAGGTCACCCCGGTAGGCGATATGGATCTTGTTGCCGTCGGGATCACGCAGGTAGGCACCAAAATAACCTTTGCCATAATGAGCGCGTTCGCCGGCTTCACCTTCCGAAGTCCCGCCCGCCGCGATGCCGGCGGAATAGGCTTCACGCACCTGTTGTTCATTGTGGGCGGTAAACGCCACCATGCTACCGTTGCCGGCACTGGCCGGCTGTCGGTTGTACGGCTGGTAGGCATAAAAGCGCGGCAATGCCTGTTCAGGCATCACCCAGCAACGTGCGGCGGGGCCGCCATCTGGCGTGACCGGGCGTTGTTTTAACCCTAGCGGCAACAAAATGGCATCGTAAAATGTGGCGGCTTTATCCAGATCGCTGACGCCTACGGTGATATGACTAAACATGTTGCCCCTTATGTTGATCCTGTTTGACGTCCAATCATCTTATGTCAATCGGCGCAAAATGATCGTTACAACGCTGAGTATTCAACCCAAATATTCGATAATCGACAAACCGCCGTTGTAATCCGTGCTGTAGATAATCCCTTGCGCGTCGACAAACACGTCGCAGGACTGGATCACCCGTGGTCGGTCAGGGCGTTTATCCATCATCCTTTCCGGTGCAGCGGGCACCAACGCGCCGGTTTCTTTTGGCTGATACGGGTTGCTGATGTCGTAGGCGCGGACTCCGGCATTTTGGTAGGTGGCGAAAATTAGCGTTGAGCTGACAAAGCTGCCGGGGCGATTCTCATGCAGATTATGCGGGCCGAAGTGCGCGCCTTTACTGACATAGTCGCGTTCATCCGGTTGCGGAAAAGTGGCGATGCTCACCGGGTTGGCCGGTTGGCGAATATCAAACAGCCAAATCAGCTTTTCGCCGTCCTGCTGATTGTCGAGTACCGCCTCATCCAGCACCACCAGCAGATCCCGATCCGGCAGCGGTAGTGCGGTGTGGGTGCCGCCGCCAAACGGCGGGCTCCAGTTGCGATGGGCAATTAACTGCGGTTGGCTGCGATCGTTAATATCCAACAGGGTTAACCCACCGTCACGCCAACTGGCATAGGCGGTGTCGCCGCTGATAATCGCATGGTGCAGGGCGTAGCGTTTGCCTTCCGGCCAGTTGGGCGTTTCACCCCCGGCGCTGTGCATGCCTGGCAGCCACCAGCGTCCGGCGATCTGCGGGTTACGTGGATCGGCCAAATCGACGGTCAGAAAAATGTAATCGCTGTAGCCGTCAATCAGGGCGGAAACATAGGCCCAGCGGCCACCGACATACCAGATGCGGTGGACACCGATCCCCTCCAGCGCCAAAAAACCGATCTCTTGCGGCTGGTCCGGCGTTGAAATATCGAAAATGCGCACCCCGGCGCTCCAGCCGCGGGCATCATTGCCTGACACCGTCTGGCTGATGGCTCGGGTGTAGTAGACCTTCTCATCGGCAAAACGGGTGTCGGCAAACAGATCGCGGGCGTTGATCACCAGCAACAAATCATCATGCGCCTGCAAATGTACGTTCCAGGTGCCCGGTGGCGCGGGGAAAAAACCGGCAGCGCGCGGATTTTTCACGTCACGCACGTCGATAATAGAAAACCCCTGCGAAACCATATGCCCGACATAGGCATAGCCTCGGTGAACCATAACCTGCACACCGTCAGGCTTACCGCCCTGATCGCTGTGACCGATCAGCCGCATGTTGCGGCTGTATTCGGGTTGGGGAAGCGCTGGCGATGCCATTATCATCGCTCCTTATTTTTTAGCCTGTTGCGCTTCAAGCGTGGCGAACCACGGCGCAATAAAATCGTCCGATTTGCCCCAGCCAGGAATGACTTTTACCAAAGAAGCGACATTGGTGGCCTCCGGGTGGCTGAGCAACAGGTCTTGCGGGATGGCGGCGGCTTTAAATTCATAGGTTGCCGGGGTTTTCTCACCGGCAATCTTATTGGCGACCAAACGCAGGTTAACGGCGCCAATCAGCTTGGGATCTACGGCCACACTGAGTTTCCAGGCGCTGCCCTTGGCACGCATTAGCGCCAAATCCTGGTTAGAGATATCAATGCTGTAGAGTTTGATTTCGGTGCGGCCATTTTCCTGCAGGGCTTTATAAGCCCCCTGGCTGAAGGCATCCCAGGTTCCCCAGATAGCGTCGATTTTACCCTTTGGATATTTGGCCAGAATAGCGCCGATCTTGTTGGCCGTGTCGCCTTGTACGTCGGAAGATACCGCGCCGATTGACTCCAGCTCTTTGATGCCGGGCTGATCTTTCAGCAGTTTCTGATACTGCGCCTGACGCCGCTCCATCGGTGGGAAACCCGCCACCCATAGCTTGACGATATTGGCTTTGCCGTCGAAGTCTTTCACCAGTTGGCCGAATGAAAGATCGGTCAACGAAGCATCATCCTGTTGGCTGACGGTAACGCCTGGGATCTCGCCCTGTACTGCGGTATCAAAGGCCGCAACCGCAATGCCGCTGTCGGCAATGCGTTTCAGCAGGGCGGTGGAATAGGGATCGCGCCCCTGGGACAGAATAATGCCGTCGTACTTCTGGCTGATCGCCTGATTAACGAAATCCTGGAACTTGGCGTCGTCACCGTTGGTCAGGAAGGTATTGACCTGGAAACCCAATTTGCGGCCTTCCTGCACCGCCCCGGAGACAAACTGCGTGGTATTGTCGTCTGAACCCAGATTGCGGATCACCGCGATGCGGATTGGCCCCTGATGATTGGCGATCGCCGCCGGGACGGGGGCGGTTGTTGAGGCGGAGAACGTGGGAAACACGGCGAACAGGCTTAACGCCAGTAATGAGGTGTTGAACAGTTTCATTAAGTTTTACCCTGCATGGTTAAGCATCATTAAAAAACGGGAGGACAATTCATCGTCACCATTGGGATGGTTGTTTATTCAAAGAATGAATTGAAGCCGTCAGTTTCCACGCGGGCTGAACGGATGACAATGAACGAAAAATCATAAGCTAATGCTAAAGAGTATTAGGCAACGCTAAACTCGCCTTTATGATGGCAAGATCAGACAAAATAAGGACTTGAACATGAGTGATAGCCACATTCGCGTGGTCGCCGGCCCCGCCAACTATTTTGCTTACCCCGGGGCCATTGACCAACTGACGCAATTTTATTCCCCGCAACAGCTGAACAACGCGCTGTGGTTGTATGGCGAACGTGCGCTGGCCGCGGCCAAACCCTGGCTGCCGGCGGTGTTTGATGCTGCCGATGCCCGCCGGGTGTTGTTTAACAGCCACTGCAGTGAAAGCACGGTACAAGACATCGTGCGTCAGGCGGGAACAGACCGGCAGGTGGTGATTGGCGTTGGCGGCGGTGCGGTACTGGACACTGCCAAGGTGGTGGCGCGTCGGCTGGGGCTGCCGTTGGTGGCGATCCCGACCATTGCCGCGACCTGTGCCGCCTGGACGCCGCTTTCGGTCTGGTATAACGATCAGGGGCAGGCCCTGCGCTATGAGATCTTCGACGATGCCAATCATCTGGTGTTGGTGGAGCCGGAAATTATCCTGCGTGCGCCAAAAGAGTATTTGCTGGCCGGTATCGGCGACACCCTGGCGAAATGGTATGAAGCCGTGGTACTCAGTCCACAACCGGAACGTTTGCCGCTCACCGTCCAACTGGGTCTTAATACCGCGCTGACGCTGCGCGATGTATTGCTCAACGAAAGCGAAGCGGCACTAAAAGCCCAGGCAGAAGGGCAATCGAGTCAGGCTTTCCTTAATGTGCTGGAGGCGATTATTGCCGGCGGCGGTTTGGTGGGCGGACTGGGCGATCGTTATACCCGCATCGCCGCGGCGCATTCGGTGCATAACGGCCTGACCGCATTGCCGCAGACCGATGCCTTCCTGCATGGCACCAAAGTCGCGTATGGCATTTTGGTGCAAAGCGCGTTGTTGGGGCAGACGGAAACCGTGGCGCAGTTGAAAGCGCTTTATCACCGTCTGGATTTGCCGGTGAGTCTGGCTGCCTTGCAGGTGGATATTCACGATGAGGAGCAAATCAAACGGTTGATTGAGCGTACCCTGCAAGCGGGAGAGTCGATTCATCTGCTGCCGCTGGCGCTTAACGAAACCACATTGCGCTCGGCCCTGAGCTATGTGGAGTCGCAGACGGCGTAACTGACAACGGCTGGGGAACCCTGTTTCCCCTTGGCCGGGGGATTAGGTTGGCCTGTTATTACGCAGCCAGGCAACGGTATCCTGAAGCGTTTGTTCCAGTGGTCGGAATGTCAGCCCCAGGTCATGTTCACTTTTGGCGTGATTGAAATGAGAACGGTTGGCCTCTTTTACCATCAGACGCACCGTGGCCAGGCTGAGCAACACCGGTTTGCCACTGAGGCGGGCGTAGGCCTCCTGTAGCGTCGCCAGCAGGTAGAGTAACGGCAGTGGCAACGTGCGGGTGGGGGTTTTGACACCGGCAATATCCCCCAGCATGGGGACCAACTGGTGCATGGTCATGTGTTGCCCTGCGGCCAAATAACGTTCACCTCGTTGGCCTCGCTCTGCCGCCAGTATCATGGCTATTGCCACATCTCGTGCATCAACCACAGAAAAACTGCCGGTCACCAGTCCCGGTAATTTCCCCTGCATCACGTCATTGGCCAACTGACCGGAAGAGGTGGGGCCAAGATCGCCCGGCCCCCACATCCAGCCCGGCAAGATCAGGCTGCCGTTCATTTCTGGATGCTGCCGCAGGAATTCCAAAACCACGTCATCCGCCAGTATTTTACTGCGGTAGTAATCATCGGCATCTTCGGGCCGCCGTAAACAGGTTTCATCGATCGACTGGCCCGGTTCGCCGTTGAGCACGGCGATAGATGAGGTATGGATAAAACGACGTAACCCTGCATGGTAAGCCTGTTCCAGCAGATGTCTGGTACCCTCGACGTTGATGGCTTTCAGCTTCGGCCAATGGCTACCACCCTTGTAATTATCACGGAAGTAGGCCGCGGTATGGAACAAGATGTCGCAGCCTTGCAGGTGTTCAGCGAAGGTGGCGACGTCAGTCATATCGCCTGCGATTAATTCAACGCCTTCAATCTCCCCGAACTGCTGGCGACCTTTTTCCATGGAACGAACCAGAGCTTTGACCCTGGCACCCCGAGAGATCAACTCACGCACCAGATTATTACCGAGCAAACCGGTCGCGCCGGTGACAAATGCCGTTTCTATTTTCATCATGATTAAAATCTTAAGTGAATTTCAAAGTTCAAGTGATATCCAAATCTAGTGGTAGAGGTTTAAAATATCAAGTGATATCTTGAATGCTTATAGAGTAGTGACAATCCGCGTAAAGTTGATACAGATGAAAACGATAAAAAAACGATTAACCCGTGAGGAGAGCCAACATCAGACCAGAGAACGGCTGATTGAAACCGCTCGCCAATTATTTATTGTCGGCGGTTATGGCGGCACTTCGATCCGTGATATTGCCAGCGAGGCTGGCTATTCACAGGGGGCGTTCTATTCCAATTTCGCCTCCAAGGAGGATCTGCTGTTGCAACTGTTGCAGCGGCATATGGAAACCGAGGCGGCACAGCTCACCCGCCTGACCCAGAGTGATATGGGCAGTCCGGAGCAGGTTGTTGCGGCGCTGGAGGCCTGGTCGGCGACCCTGAATCTGGAGGTGGACTGGTGCATGCTGTCGATAGAGCTGCAACTGCATGCGCAGCGCAGCCCGGCCTTCGCCATCGAGTATCAAAAGGTCTGGGATACCCATCAGGCAAAAATTGGCGTGGTGATAGCCTCGTTGTTTAAGCAGGTGGGTAAGACGCCGCCCGCGGAACCCCATGAGCTGGCGGCGGCTTTTATGGCGATGGCGCACGGGTTGGCTTTGCAACGTACCCATGGGGGGGCTGATCCCTCGGGCCGGTTGATTATGTTGTTTTTGCGCAGTCTGCTGTGGATGCCAACAGCAGACTGAGCGCTCTTCACGGCACGTAAATGATCTCAAAGCTGGAGGTTTTATCGTAGTAGGGCGTCATGCCGCCATCGACGTAGAAAACCTGCAGGTCGTAATGATAAATCAGCTTTTTATCCGGGTTGAGGATCAGATCCAATGCCGAGACCTTGACCGTGACGTCATGATTAGGGTGCTCCCTGTTCAACTCAACGGTTTGGTTATCGATATTCACCAAAATGCGTTTGATAGGTCGCGGCCCAGAGGGATCGTAAGCTCCGCTGTCGCTTCTGAATTCAATGGTTTTGTAGATGTCGACCGGTGCCGTCTGTTTGATAAAGTCACGGACCTTACTCTGATATTTGGCATCCAGCGCCAGTATCACCGGCAGGTTATCCGGGTTAAAACCTATAAACTGCACCGCCAGATAGCCTTTCAGCAACAGGTTTTGCGGCGAACGATCGAATAACGCGTCCCAGATCAACGCGAACTGCTGGGCGGGCAGCGTGAATGAATCGACAATGCCGCTTTGCAGGTTGATCAGCGCATTTTTCTCCTCGGTTTTGCCTTCGGGCAACGCCAACTGCAACACCAGTGAGTCTGCATTGGCGAAGGGCGCCAGCCGGGCGTCCGGCTGCATTTGTGAAAACTGTGCCGTGGCATCGGCAATGCGGCCCTGATTGACCTTGGGCGACAGGAAGTAGTCAAAGGTCACTTTGATATCCCCCAACGAGGTAGCGTGATCGTCGGCGGAGAAGGATATCGACAGCATTGGCTTGCCATCGGTATCCGTGCCCAGCAGGAAGGTATCCGGCAGGTAATAAAGGTAATTCTTGCGCACGTAGTCCTGATAGTAGTTATACCAGAGTTGCTGGTACTGCAATGGCGTGAGGATCAGCTGCAGGCGCGGCGGTGGCGGCACAATGCCCTGATAAATATACGGATAATAGTTTTCGGCAAAGTAGAATACTTTTGGGTCGGTGACGGTGTTGGTGAGGCCGTGCTCGGTTTTGACTGCTACCACCAGCGTGGTTTGCGCATCGTAATCCGACAAGGCCTGCAGCAAGGCATCGCGTTGCTCCAGCTTGTACAGATCCAGCTGTGCCTGATAGCGATTTTCCTGTGGTGTCAGCAATACCTGGTCAAAAATCATCTCTTCGACGCTGCCAAAGCGGGTGTAGCTCAGCACCACATAGGGAATCTGCGGGATAGAGTGATTCAGGGCAAAGTCCAGTTGCATGCGCCAGCTGGTGCCGTCGGTGCTGGTGGCAATCTGGTAGCGGGTTTCCCCTGAAACGATTTCGGTGCAGACCTCCGCGGTCAGGTCATCCTCTCGCATTGGCGCTGCCGCCCGGTAGCGTAGCTGTTTGCCCTCAACGTCAGGAAATTGCTCACGGGCATTGAGCAGAATAATTTGGTTCAGTGTCACCAGGTCATTGAGAAAGGTATTCATGGCTATCCTCAGTGGGTTCGGTTTGGGCCAGAGTTCTGAATTGGTTCAGGCAGGAGGAGGTCCAGAGAAAGCGCCCGTCGTGCCGACGGTACAGCGGGCTTTCCAACTGGCCGGCGGGCCACTGCCAGTGGGCCAATGCGTCAATCAGCGGCGTGAGTTGCGGGATCCCCGCCAGCCTGGCGTACTCCAGGGCAATGCGCCATTCGTTGGGGTGAGCGTAATAGGGCGTTAGCGAACTGAGCCGATCGTAACGGTGGTCACTCCACTGCAGCGCCTGATTCAGCATCTGAATAATGCGTCGGTAAGCCGGTAATACGGCGTCGCTGCCGCTCACCAGGGCGTGGAGCAGGATCAGCGCGTTGGTGTTCACGCAGCAATCCAGTTGGCGGATGTCATTGTCATCTTTCATCCAGGTGTGAAAACTTTGGCACTCCGCCCATTGGTGCTGCTCGGCAGCCTGACGGGGATCGACCCGGCGTAGCTGATAGCCGTTCATGTGCGAAATCGTCTCCCCGACCTGTGACAGTGAAATGCGCCCAAACTTGTACAGCAATTCGGTGATAATCGCGGTGTCGTCAATGTCGGCGCAGATACTCTGTTTCGCCATCCATTGCGGATGGGCAGTACGCGGCCAAAAGCTGAAATGGCACGGGCGGGTTTCACAGGCGATTAAAAAATCGAGCGCTTTCTCGATATAAGGCTCGGTCTGCGGGGTGTGATCCAGGGTGCGTAGCACCTGCGCGGTAACAAAGGCGTTTTCATCCTGATGCCAGCGTCCGTCCGGGGTTCTGACATGGGCGGCAAAGGCGCCGCTGGCACACTGTTGACTCAGTAATGCGCTTAAACTGGCACCCTCATTATTATTGCTGGCAGTTGAAATCGGTTGCTGCGGCTGCACTTCGAAGTGGGTATTTTGCGGGCTGAAAGTACAGCTGATGGCATGACGGCCCTGCATATCCACCGAAAAACCCACCACGTTGAATTGCAGGGGAACCTGCGCGGTCATGACGCCTTGCAACAAGGGCATGGCTTGGCCACTTTGCGTCAACAAGGCTTGTACCGCGGGGAACACCCGCAGGTTATCACCAAAGAAACTGGCCGCCATGGAAAACAGCGTGAAGCTTTCCAGTTCACCTCCGGGGCCATAGACCAGGCTAAAACCGTAGGTGGTGGGTGGAAAACCTTCGCGACTCAGAGTTTGTTGCCGGGCGCGCTCCAGCAGGGGTGCCAACGCCGGAAATAGCCCTTCACAGTCAAAAAAGGCCATGACTGCCGCAATATCAGCCTCAGTGATTAGCGCACTGTGCCACTGAAAGTAATATTCACGCGGCGAGTCGACCTGTTGTGGGTAATAACCCAGCATCAGTAGTGACAAACCGGCCTGCTGGCAGGCCGCGGCAGGGTAATCAGGCCAGACCACCTCCACCGCACCGTCGGGCGGTACCTCGGAGTAGACCTTGGTTTTAACCGTCTCCGGGCTATATTTGCGTCCCAGCCAAGAGCCAAACCGCAGGGGGTGGACCGCCTGGCGCTGCATCTGGCTGACGCTGGCCAAACAGGCCTCTGCATCGTCCTGCGCGGGTGAATCCGTGATCTGTTGGTAGTGCCGATAAAAAGCCTCAATCCCACGATTTTCGGCATAGCGTGGCAAAAAAGGGTCCAGCGTGCAGGAAAGTGCCTGCGGTTTTGACGATGAAACGGTGAACTCCAGTGGACAGCCGTTATACCCTAACAGGCTGGTGTTAAAGGCCGCGGACAAGCAGCCTGAAGCCTGGCGTGCCTGGCTAAAACGGGTGATTTCGGGCACCAGTGAGCGGCGTAAATAGGGCGCCTCCTGACACAGGGCGCTTACCAGGGCGTTCCATGCCGCTGGTAATATCGTATTGCGTTCGGCCATCGTCAATGACCTATGCCACGGCAGGAATAACAATGGCCGGCGGATTCTCGCTGCCATCACGCGTGACGCTGTCACCACCGACCAGCAGATAAGTGATTTTGTAATCGACCGTCCAGGGCTGCTCGGTCAGGCAGCGATACTTAAAGGTCTGTTCCTCGGTTTTATCCGGATTAAACGAGTATTTCTTGATTTTTCGGCTCTTTTTGTCATCCAGGTAGGTCAGTTCGACGATCACCTGATTGTAATTCTCCCAGGAGAATTTTCGGTCGAGGAAGATGGAGATCTCGTTGAAGGTCAGCACCGCGCCGGGATCCAAATTCAGCAGGGTCGAAGCCGAAACCGACCGCGGCTGGTAGCTGCTGCTGCCTTCCCAGCCGGTGGTGGCTGCAGACTTGAAGGCATACTCGCTGTGGATCACAAAGCGTTCATTGATATCCGGGCTGCGGGAGATGACCTTGCCCCATTTCTCATCATCAGCCGTGAACGCCTCGGTCGGCGTATAAATCTGTTTGTTATATTCGATTTTGAAGGTAGCGGCCTTAATGCCGTATTCGGCAAAACCGTCCGGCCCCAGCACGGTAAAATCGATTTTCTGGAAGAAGGGATCGTTAACGTTAACTTCAATAAAATAAGGCGGCTCTTTTTTGGCACGCAGAATGTCGCTGCCGATAAAGTTTTGCGGCACCGCCGACTGACTGAGGGCTTTTGATGAGGTGTAGTTGAAGTTCAGGCTTTTGGTTTCTTCGATGCGCACCAGTTTTATTTCCAGCGAGGCGCTGGGGAACAGCCCGCCTTTGCCGCCTTCTTCGCCGTCTTCTTTGCCGCTGGCGAGCAGAGATTCCAGGATGGAGTCGCTGGCTGATTTGGCCTGGGTATTGCTGTCATCATTGGGTTTGAGCGATGCGGTGAAGAAGCTTTTCAGGATCTCCTCTTTAACAAACTGCAGCGCCCATTCTTTCTCTCTGGCTTCCTCCTCGCTCGGCATGCTCTCGGTGACCTTGATGATCAACTTCTGATCCTGCTGCAGTTTTTTGATTACGCTGTCAAAGCCCAGCCAAAAACTGGCCGGGGTTTCCACCGGGATCGGGATATTGGCGCCAAATTTAACATCGAACTCTTTGTAGATGCTTTCAAACTTGGCCTCGACTTCAACTTTTAACGCCGGGGTGATACCGGTAAAGCTGAGGTTATAGGCCACGGCCGCCGGTGCCTGCGCCTGGTTAAAGGCCGCCTCCAGGATCACCGCCTGCTGTGGCGTCAGTTTGGCGCTGAAAATGGCACTATTGTTGCCAAACAGGCTGGGGCACTGCGCGCTGATCAACTCACCGTTGGCATTGCTGCCGACGTCAAGCACGAAGAAATTTACCGTACCTTTGTCATACGGCACCTGAGCCTTGCGGGCGGTTTTCGGATCAACTTTGAGTTTACGCAGGTATTCGTTAAATGCGGCGTCCAGCTCGGCGGCATCGATCGAGGTATTGACCTCGAAGTTGATGTAACCCCCTTGCTGACCGCTGCCGTCGCCGGTGTATTTGATCAATGAAAAAACGGGTTTCCCGTCTTTTTCTGCGATATGGATATCACCGGGCAAATACCAGAACTGCTTGTCATCGGAGTCGTCGGCAAAGAAGGTGATGTTGTTGATTGTGGCAGTTCTTGCTCTGAGTAATAACATGATGGTTCCTTAAATGAGGTTGGCGATATCGATATCGTCTTGAACGGTTGCGGTTTGGACGTAATCGGGCTTATCCCCGCCTTGGTCCGGTTGGTAGGTAAACCAAATCTCCAGATCGACACTACGTCGTTCGGGGTCGATTTGGTCGGCACTAAAACGCTGAGGGGCGGCATCGGCTGCGGTAAACTGAAAAATTTGCTGCAGAGGTGGGGCGTCATCACCGGGCAAATAGGCATAATTGGCAGAAACTAGCACCGACGCCACCTGTTGCCAGTCCATGTTGGCGGCAATCATCAACACCCGCTGGTGATACAGGCTGGAGACCAGGTACACATCCTGGCTGGTGGGCTCGTTTAACAGCACAGAGATATGGGGCGAGTTAACGGCGCTGCTGTATTCCTTGGTGACGTCAAACAAATACTGATCCGGGTTGGGCAGCATCACCGGGTAGCTGTCCTGCTGCGTCGTCTGGCTAATCTGAAAGCTTTTCGTCAGGCTGGCTACCGGCTGTCCAATATGGCGGCAGCGCAGGGTGACCAATACCGACTGGTACCAACGCCAGTCGAACAGGCTGGCGGCCTCAATGACAAAATCGTAGCGGCCGTAGACCGACTCAATATCCAGATAGACATCGTTCAGTTCGGTTTGCATTACGCTGGAACTGACCGATCTCACGCCGCCCACGGCCTGATTGAGATAGACGGTGAAGCTGTATTCGACCGGCCACAGCATTTTGCCGGTTTCAGGATCGGTAATACTCGGTGACCTGAATAGCTTCGGCCCGATATCGCCCAGGCGAAAGGTGTATTGCTTGCTGTCCGAGCCATAGCGCAGGCGCACCATGACCAATTGGACGTTAACGTCCAGCTCGTCTGACAGCAGGCTGACCCGAACTTCACGGTGGGCGAAAAAGTCATCCTGCAGGTCACTTTGGCTGATCACCCGGTCGGCCTGATAGTCGGTGCCGGCGACCAGTTCGGCAAACAGTGCCTGCGGATAAAGCGAACGTTTGACCACCGTGGTTTCGCTCAGCTTGCCGCTTAAACGCCGCTGGTCAATATCTTCTACCGACAGTCTTTGCAGATAAAAACCGGCCCTGGGCTTGTCTTGCTGCGGCACTTCGGCAAACACCGGGCTAAAGAACTCGCCGGTCAGGATCTGCGTCAACTCGGCCACCGCCTGCTTGAAGTGCCCATCGGGGTCGGTGTCCCTGACTTTGATAGTCACCACTTTCTTGCTGATTAACTGCGATGAGGTTTCCTCTATATCGACGGAAAAAATCAGCAGATTGAAACCGACCGACTGTTGCAGAAATTGATAAACCTGATCCCAACGGGCTTCCAGCTCAAAGGTGGCTGGCGGCAACTGCAGCAGATAGTCAATTTTGTAGCTGATGGTGATGGGCGCAGTGGCGGGGGTCGCCATCAGGCTGGCCAGCAGAGCGATATCCGCATCAGCCGGTAATTTGGCCAACAGATAACAGTTTTGTTGGTCGCTCAGTGAGGTCTTGCTGGTTTGGCCATCGATAAAGCCGGGAATGTTCAGCGTCGCGCTGCAAGCGATCGCCTGCATGGGTAATAACACCGCGTCGCGCGGCATGTCGGGGCTGGCCGCTGCCGCCACCCGTGCCGCCTCGGGGCTGCTGGTTAACTGGGTTTGCAACGACAGCATGGCATAGTAAACCGTGGCCGGTTGGCTGCTGTTCCTGAATATCTGTAGCTGGACTGCCGGTTGGTCACCGTTAATAACGCTAATGCCCGGCGCGGCCGCGCAATAATAATAAATGGGCCTGTCCGGGTCGGCCCGGATAAAACAGATGTTTTGCACTACGACCTGAGTGTTCATAGCGACCATCCCATTTGATGAAGGTGATCCAGGGCAAAGAAGCTTTGCCCTGGGGGCTCAACGCATCAGAAAGTCACCACCACAATGGTGCTGGTTCCTGTCACTTCCTTCTCAACGGTTTTTTCCTGGTTATCTTCGCCGTAATACACCGTAGCGACGTAATGGATCTCCACCTTGTTGTCTTTTTCAGCCTGCATCAGATTGAAGGTCAGATACTGGGTGAGAGATTTAGAATCAAACTCGGTCAGGGCAAGGGATTGGGATTGCGTAAAGTCCCATTTCGGGTAATACACCACCATTTCATAGGTGATCAGCGTGATCTCCTTCTGGCTTGGCTTGAAGATAATGGTGTACTTCTGCGCTTTCGGCAGGGCATTGGCGACCAGGATCTGGTGGCCACGGATCAGCCCATAACCCGGTAGCTGCGGGCTGGTCTCAACGCCGTCGGGGATGTAGGTCAGGCTGTCTCCATCCAGGGCATAGTAATCGGTGGAGAAATAAATCGGCTTATCCACATCAACACCAATCGGGTAAATAAAGGGGTGAGGAGGCGTAGACTCACTGACTACCTGGCTGTCGGTTTTGATTTTGACGCCCTTATCCGGATCGGAATATTGCGTTTTGATCACCACCTGGCTGAAGACTTTCCATCCCATAGGATCGAGCAGCGTGGAAATGTCGGCATAAACGATGCCGCATTCGGCCACGTTGATGGAGATAACCAAATCCTGATCGCTCTGAAGTTCGCCAGAGTGATAGGGCTTGGCCTGCATACCGGTGAAATTGACGGTATAGGAGTATCTAAATGCCCGGCCCAGCTCGGGGTTGATAAACCATTTGCCGGTTTTCTTCGGTTCGCTGTCGCCAGGGGAAAACTGCAGAGTGCTCTGATTGTCTTTGTCGTAGATGGCGGTCACCACGATATTGGCCACGTTGTACTTCGCCAGATCCTGAGTGACAAAAAACTCGGGCTGAATGTACTGATAGAAAGGATCGTTGAGATCGTACTCTTTGAAGTAATCTTTCAGATTCTCTTCGCCGACGATGGATTGGATAGACGGCAACTGGGTCTGAGGGGCGATGGAGAAAGAGACCACCGAGTTTTCTTCATAGACGCGGGTAAAACTTTTGGTTTCGCTGAGGCTGGATTTGAATTTATCAAAGCCGTCGGCGTCGTTAAGCAATTCGAGGCTCATGTCCAGCCCGGTTTGGCTACTCAAAATCTGCTCTACCTGTTTTTGTCCCCAAGCGGTTAGCCCCTCTTTCCATTTGAGGTATTGGTCCTCGGTCATGCCCATTTCTTCGTAAGAGAGCCCGGTCTGAACATCGACCTTGATCGCGCCTTTTTCGATATATTCGCGTTCAATCTTTTTCTCATCGGCCGACCAGGTGTGGTAGGTGATGTTTTGCGTCACCGATTTGGTGATTTCACTGTCGTAGCTGACCGTAACTTTGGCCGCCGGCAGGGAAGCATCCAGACTGAAATCGAAGCGAATGCCTACGCTGGAGTTGGTATCGGTGCCTTTCAACACCTGTTCGAACAGGGTGGCGCCTTCGCCTGTGAGTGAAAGGCTGAAAACGGTATTGTTATCCCCCAGGCCTGATGGCGACACCGTGGTGGGGATTTGGCGATAGAATTTCTCGTTGCTGTCCAGAATCAATGAAGCATGTGCCGAGGTGAGTCTTGGGACTTCCAGCTTGATTTCTATTGGCGTCAATTCAGGCACGAATTGGTCATTGCCTTGGTTGCTGTCATATAACGCGACAAATCTGGCAGCCTGATCGTCATTTAAACCGGTATTGCGCAACGCGGTATCCATGGCTGTTTTTTTGGTCGCATTTTCAGGGTCGGCCACCGAGGCCTGCTCGGCTTGAACATACTTGACGATCAGGGTGGATTTGGCGATCAGCGGATCTTTAAGCTTGCCGAGCAACTCGATGCTGATCTTTTTCTTCATCTCCGAATCAGGCTGCGGCAGCATCACGGTAAATTGCGCATAGCCGCCCTGGGTGTCTTCACTACGATACTTGTAGAACATGAAATAGGGGCTTTTGGTATCCCTGGCGACAAACACCGGGATCTCCGGCACCACATAGTAAATATTCTTATCAATGCTGTCGCCATAACAGGTAAAGGCATATTCCTTAATACCCAGATACTTATCCGTGGCGATCTTGACCGATTGCTGCAAAGCGGTGGTTAACATAGGGCGTTCCTCTTGTTTATGTCACTTGTTGTATTGCAGTTTGACGGGGCTGGCGCTGGCCTGTAGCGGGCCAGAGTCGTAGGTTTTGGGGAATATCGAGTCGAGTTTTCCTTGCCATTGGTAGTCAACGCGGCCGTTTAACCCGCTGGCATGGGCATTAATCCACCAGTTGGCCTGCCACTGCTGGGCGGAAAACGAAAAGCTGAAGTTTTGTTTTTTTGCCTGACCTGCCGGCTGATAAGTGGCGGTGCCGCTAATTGACTTAAATTTTGCCTTCAGTTGTTCGGCCTCGAACAGCAGGCTATAGAAACCCAGGTTTTGCGGGGTGAGCGCCAGGGTGTCTTGCCAGCCGAGTTGGCTTTCATAGCTGGTGTAATCGGAAAACGTCACTTTGAGGGTGATAACGCTGACCTCCTCTGTGGTTTTCAAGGTGACCGGGGGGAAGCTGGGCCACTGCATCGGCGTTTGCGACTGGGCATAACGCAGCTCGATCGACATGATGTTAAAACTCTTGGGGTTGAACCCAAGACTCACCACGCATTCGCGGTGTTTTATCGGCTTATCCGGCCGGGTAGGTTCGGGCAACGGCGTCGGCGTAAAAGTGATAATGCCGTCGGCGGGCAGTTGGCCAAGCAAGGCGGCAATATCCTGCTGCTGGACCAGCAAATAGCGTTGCGGCACGCTATTGCTGTAGCTGACGTCGTAGCTGATCTTGCTGGGGATCTCATCGATGGAATGGATGTTACGCAGCGTATTACTGACCAGTAGCGCTGCGGTATTCACCAGTGCGTTTCTGACCAGTTCGCGGGTCTGTTGCGAAGGATCGTTATCGAACTGTTCCAGCAGGGTTATGACCCCGGCGTCGATCTGCTGATTAAGCAAAACGGCGATAACTTCCGGTTGCCGCGCCTGTTGGTTAAAGGCCAGGGTTAAAAAAGTCACCCAGTCGGTTTCCAACCTGGCAGCAGCGCGGCTGCTAACGCTAAACCGACTGTGGGTCACCAGATAAACCTGGCTCTTTGCTCCGCGAATGGCGTTGTCCAGCAGACCGGCTTCGGCATGGGTCAGCGGCATTTTTGACTGTTCGAACTCGACGTTATAACTGCCGGACTCCGGCTGGTGGACAAAGCGCAGAAACAGCGACTGGCGTATATCGCCCTGTTGCAGCGTTATTTTTCCCGGAGCCGGGATGAAATGCTGGCGGATATAGGCTTCAATCGCCGCGGTATCCACCGGCAGATTGGGCGCGATAAAGGTCGCCAGACCGCCTCCGGGGCTGGTCAGCAAATGCAGCGCGCTGACCTTACCGTCCAGCACCACCTGCGGAGTAAAACTGCCGTAGGTGTAGCACTCCGACGGTCGCGTCTGGTCGTGGAAAGCGAAGGCTCGACCAAGCAGGAAAAAGTTCTGCAGCGTTTGTTGAGGGTTCAAATCTTCAGCGTTCATTTTTCACCTTTGATATCAATCGTTTGATCGCCGGTCACATATGCCGACCATTGGCCCGAAGGGGTCTGGTAGCGGAATCCGCAGGCAAAGATAGAAGTGACAGTCCACGAGTAATCGAAACTGTTTTGTTGGTGGGTGAAGGTATGCTCAGTAGTGCGGTCGGTGTTCTGGGGTTGAAAGAGCACCGTGGCTTTGAGCATTTCAGTGGGCAGAATGACGGTGATCCGCGCTCGCTGTGAGCCAAACTGCGGGAAGCTGTAAGCCCCGATGGTGGTGGGCTGGGTAATTGGCATCGGCAGCGGCACGACGCCGCTGCCGGCAAGCTGATAGGCGGTTGCTTCGGCATAGGTTTCATCACCGAGGATCGGGCAACTGAAGTAGGGTGCGGCGGCGGTTAAGGCCAAATCCTGCTGCCAGCCGGCAGAATGATAAAGCCCGCCAATTCTGCTTTCCCGGGCAAAACCCGGATCAATATTGATGGTCAGGAACTGGCAGGGTAACGCGGCGTAATCGAGCACCAGAGCCTGTTGTTCGCACGATTGTCGTTCACCGTACAGGATGCGCCAGCCACCATCCTGCGGATAATTAACCCGTATTTGGTAGAAGAAGGGTTCGGTCTCCAGTGAGCTGGTATAAAAACGGAAGGTCAACCGGCTCTGGTCGGGGCGCAGCAACTGAGTTTGGCTTTGTTCCAGCGGGTAAATATCCCCCGCCGGCACGATAAGCTGGATATCGATAGAAACATTGCTTTTCAACCCCAGCGGGAAGGCGTAGAAAACGTCTATCTCCCGTTCACCCTGTGGAATTGGCGGGGCGGTAGTGCGGTGAATAATGCTGTCGGGCGAAACCCTGGCGATTTGCTGTGCGGCGGCAAAAGGATCCAAAATAAAGCACAGCGGGCGCTGGCTCAGCACCACCGAGTCGAGTTTAAAGATCACCCGGCCGCCTTGCGTCGGTACCCGCAGGGCGATCATCGCCGTATTGCTGGAGGCGGGGCCTGCGTAGGGCGAACCCAGCGAATTATAGAGCCGATCGAGCAATGTCTGGCTGAAAAGCAGATTCTCCTCGGGATGATTCTCCGGCAAGGGGGGACTGATTTGCAGCGGCAGCCGTGCGAGATTTTGGTAGATATATTGCGTCAGCAGGCCATAGTCAAACGCGACCCGGTCATCGTCAACCAGATGCGTGCCTTTGGCCCCGTCGGTCAGCACCAGCATCAGCGCGCGGGGATCAAACTCGACGGAATACGCCATGCGCGGCGATACTCCCTCAACAAAACCGTCCAGCCGGGCATTAAAGCCGATGGTATCGTCGAGCAGGGTTTTCTCAATCAGTTGGGTGCTGGCCGAGTTCAGCAAAATAATAAACTGGATACACTGAGCCGAATACCAGGTGGCGTCATAGCTTTGTCCGCGCAGGGCACTGTGATACTCAATAGGGACGTCAAACCCCAGGCTGCCTGGTAATACGGGTAACACCTTCACCGCTTTATCCGGGTGTTGCTGCTTGAAATCCACCAGACTTTGGCCTGCGGCATACTGCAGTTCGGTAGTGAAATTCAGCCAGCCGTAAATGCTGTCGGTGCTGGGGCTGCGAACAATATCCAGCGAGAAAGCCAGTGGTTCCGCGACCAGAATGCTGACGGAGTCCGGGTATAATAAATAGCTATCATTCTGTTGATAGGTAGCGATAAACCTAAGCCGATCGCTAATGATAATCTGCTGAAAATCCGGGTAGCCCTGATACATGAGTTATTTACCCGCCGCGTTGAGATGGTTTTGATAATCCTGATGCCATTCTTTTGGCAGTTTGCTCAGGATATTCACCGGACGCTGGTAATATTCGTCCTCATAGATACGTTGCATCTGGAGGTCACCGACCAATATACCGTTGGCATACAGGGTGTTGTCATCGTACAGACCTTTATCAACGGGCGCTTCAGCCGTCAGCTGCAGGTTATATACCTTCAGTTCTCCTTGCTGTTGCTCAATGCTTATAATTTCGTACTCACCCTCCAGGGTGATTAATTTAGAGGTGTGATTCAATTCGCGAGCAATCACTACACCGGCTGAGGTAATAAAAGGGTGGCCAAGGCTGCTGGTGATGGTTCTTATTTTACCCTTGCTGTTCTGGGTGGTTATTTCGATGAAATTGCGCTCCAGACCATTAGTGATAGCTTCAATTCTGAGCGGGATATTGTTTCTCGATAATACGTATTCGCCGATAGCCAGGTCGGAAATTGATTTTTCACCACCGTCCTGCATCAGAATTCTTGTGTTTTCAGCCAGGCAGCCATAAACAATACGCATGGGTTTTAATAGCTCAGTATTTAAGAAACGCTGGTCTGGCTCAAGGCTTTTAGGTGCGTTGGTGATAAAGGTTGCAATGCTTTTTCCATCGACATTGAGAATGACTTTGAATACATAATAAATCCACTCGCCGGAGTCAAAGTCAACCTGATTGAACCTCAGCCAATCCAGATCCCAGGAGATATTGTCACCAATGATTCGGGTGTTGGCCGAGTTGAAAATATTGTAGTTACCGAAAGGGGTGACAGGATCGCCGCCGGCACGAGTCCGTATCAAATAAATGGTATTGCTGGCTTTAACAGGCTGACCACCGTTGAGCTCAATTTGCCCCAGGTAGGTAATATTGCCTTTAATAGGCACCCTGACCGAACCGTCATAATTATTGCGGTAATCACAGTCGGCCTCATCGCGGGTCAGGCAGATCTTGATTTCATTTGGATTAATAAGACTCCGCGGTGACTCATTATAGATATTTTTTGGATAACTCTGGCTGGTAATGATCTCTGCCCCGTACACCGTCTGGTTACCGATAGTCTGTGCAAAGGTATAAATCACCGTGACCGGATAATCTGCAGCAATCTGGCTACCCGGATAAACCCCATCGGCACTCAGGGCGCAGTCTGCGGCGTAGACATAGGCCTGGTTGTAGTTAACCGGCCCTACATTGGCGGCTTCGCCGTCAAACAGCCCAAGGGTCTGCGTTACGTTTGTCGCCGAGACAGGCAGGGAACCTATGGCATTGGCACGATAATTTCGACCGTCGGTAGAGTCCAGCCGGACAATGCTGTATACCGGTTGAGCAGAGCCATTACCGGCATCGCTCAACCGGCCGGCACTGAGTTTAAGCCGTTTTGCCTGTTGCCAGCATTGAGTAAACTGCGGAGTATTACCCGGGGTAAGACCGGCAAGTTTTAATTGAATATCGTAAAAACTGACCAGCAAGGGATCGCCGGGTTCAATAATAAACAGGCCGGCATTGCTATATTTGCTGATGACATTTTTAACAATAGTCTTCTCATCTGACGTATAACCTTGAGTGATCATAATATCAGTACCCAATAAGTTTCAGACATAAACGTGCGCAAGCGATGGTGGCAATGAACCAAACCATAGCTAATTAAGCGATTAATGATTTATTTACAGGTTTCTTTGCAATAAGCGTAAATGGCGCTCAGGGTATCCGAACCAAGATATTCTTCGAATTGAGTATCTGTAGGTTCTATATGGGGATCCAACGTCATGGCATACAGTTCTTGAGCAAACATATCTTTAGTGGCAGAAGGTTTATTTTTAAAATAGGCTTTTAGTTTTCCTTTGCTAACTTTGCGTATCCAGGCGAATTCGCCACCAAGCTTCACTGTTCCGTTGAAGGTAAATACCTTGCTGGTATAGAAAGTAATATCATTGGGGAAAACTTTATAGCGAACGACTTGTTCAACTTCGATATTGTGCAGGGTCTCTTCCCAGGTTTCTCTTTTAATTACGTTTAAGGCAAAGTTCTTGCCATCGACCGGGCCGTCTTTTGCATCGGCAGTTCCGCCAAATAACATCGGACAACCTCTGGCAAAACCTTCATTTTTCAAACCTAATAGAATAAAGTCATCATTCCCAACAGCAGCCGGATTGCTGTCAAGAATGACGTATTTTTTAATGGGCATGATCTGATCCTTATACATTTGTGAGTATAAAAATAGAATTTACTTTTCGGGTCGGGAGCGATGAATTACTCAACTTCAACAATAGCAATGGCGACTAAAAAATCAACTGACACTTAAAAATAAATGAAGTATTTTTTTGTTGTGATCGAGATAATCAAGCAAATCACGGCGTTAACAAAACCATGGAAAAATTATTTAAAGAATCAAATAAACAACGGTCAATTGTATTTATTTTGTTAACGGAATTTATAAAGCAAAACAAATCAATGAATTGCACATAGAGGTTATGTGGGTTGGAAAGGTATTGTTAAAATAGGTCATATCATTAGCTGTGAAATTAGTTTAACAGTAGGAATTTCTTTAATCATAAAGGTTGTGAATAACTAATTAAACAGTTGAAATAGTCATCATAATAGTTAGGTAATGATATTTATACCTTGCTAATGATATGAAGGGGCGCTGATTTGCCAAAGTGCTCGCCAGATGGACGCCGGTGAACACTCCAGAATCGTTGCCATCAGATATCACTCATGCCTGGCATTACTGTAGCGATGACAGATGGCGCGAGTCTTGCGCCATCTGACTTCAGGCATTATCCACGCGCGGATTGGAATGCGTCGGCTGGCTCGGATATTCCACCTGGTGTTTGTGCAGATAGTCGCGTATCAGCTGGCGGATCACCTGGGAGGGGGTGACGTCCTGTTGCAAACACAGCTCTTCCAACGCTTTTTTCTTGTCAGGATCAATGAGTACGGTCAGGCGCGCCGTTTTCTTTTCCATGATGGTGACTCCAGAGAATAATAATCAAATGATAATAGTGAAATGACCATGCCGACTTAGCTAAAGTGCAAGCGTTCAATCTTGCGTGACAGGTAGCCTAGGTCGCAGTTAAAACTCGGCCCGACTTCGGCACTAAGGCGACGCAGCAGATTTAGCGGCGTCTCGATTTCAGCTAATGCGGCATAGATAATCACGTTGCCGCTGGGGGCAACACAATACAACACGCTGTTAAACACCCGGTGCAAACTGTGGTACAGCAGTGAATCTTCATCGGGCACTTCATGGTAGTTCAGCACCAACCAACCTTGTGGTGAAAGCCGTCCGGCACACCGCTGAAGAAAGCTTTGCGTACCCTGTTGCGGATCCATGCTGAAGGCGCTGTAGAGATCGGAAAAAATCAGATCATACTGCCGGGTTATGGGGGCACGTAAAAAATCGCCCGCGTCAGCAACGCGCAAGATAACCGTATCGTCGCTGGGCAAGGTGAAATAACTTTGCGCAACAGAGACCACCGCTTCGCGCAGTTCCACCACTTCCAGCAGCATATTGGGGTCATAGGCATGTAATGCCCGTACCAGACCGCCGCCGCCCAATCCCAGGATCAGCACCGCCGAAGGCGGCTGCCAGGCCACGGCCATCAGCATGGTTTTGATGTAGTTGTGAACCGGAACCTGTGGCGCATCGATGCACATTTTGCTTTGTTCGCAGATGCCGTCAAAACGCAGGGTTCGGTAGCCCTTGTGGTCGGAGACAATAATTTCACCGCAGTGGTCTTGCTCGCGAGCAATCACCTGACCGCGAGGAGAAAAATCCAGGCTATTGAGCAATTTATCAACCATAGACATAGTTATTTCTTTAAGCCTCCATCAAAAACGGCGCTTCTACTTACGAGCGCACATAAACTCGGCGGTACAGATGCGGCGGCCATTTACCGTAGCACGACCGGTAAAGCGGGCAAGGCCGGAGCGCTGTCGGACAAAGGCGACATCCATGCGAAGCTGATCGCCAGGCCGGGCCGAGCGATAGAAGCGAGCGTGATGAATGGCGGCAAAATAGTAATGTTCGCCGGGTAATAGCGGGCTGAGAAAGTAATGCGCCAACAAGCCGGTGGTTTGTGCCAGTGCCTCCACCATTAATATGCCGGGAAACACCGTGGTCTGGTGGTGGCCAGTCCAGAAGGTCGGTTCGTTGGCAGTGATATTTTTGATGGCACTTAAGCGGCCTTCGGCAACGGAGGTGCCGTCAGGCAGAATGCGGTCAACCAGCAGACAGGGGAAGCGGTGCGGCAGGATAGATTGAACATCCTGAAACTGTAGTGGTTTACCATTGAGCGGCATGATTGATTAGGGTCCTGTCAGCGGGACAAAGCTCAGCTTGTGCCGGCATCTGTGCCTGTCGAAGTGTAATAACATTATAATGTTATTATCATTGGATGCACCAAGTGAAATTGAGCAGATGAATGGATAAAAATTAAATGGTGACGGTGTCACTAAAAAAAGAGGTTTAAAATTCGACTCAATTCATTGATTAATTGCAGGTTTAAACGGGGGAGTGGTTAGCCGTCAACAGAGGGTGACGGCTAACGGAGGATCATTTTTTATCGCGTGTCAGTTTATCGAGGTAGCCCATCACAAAGGCGGAAAGCACAAAGGTGAGGTGGATGATCACATACCACATCAGCTTATTGTCCGGCACGTTTTTGGCATCCATAAACACCCGCAGCAGATGGATGGAAGAGATGGCGACAATTGACGCGGCCACTTTGCTCTTCAACGAAGTGGAGTCCATTTTGCCCAACCAGCTCAACTTTTCTTTGTCGTCGCTGATATCCAGTTGCGAAACAAAGTTCTCGTAGCCAGAGAACATTACCATTACCAGAAGTCCGCCTACCAGCGCCATATCGATCAACGACAGCAGCGTCAGAACCAAATCCGCCTCGGCTATGGCGAAAATGTTCGGCAGAACATGGATGATCTCCTGGAAGAATTTTATCGACAGCGCCAGCAAGGCCAGCGACAGGCCGAAGTAAACCGGGGCAAGTAGCCAGCGAGAGGCGTACATGGCATTTTCTAGAAAGCGTTCCATAGTCAACTGAGTTCGTTACAAAAAGTGGGCCACAGTATAGCGCAACAGGCCCGGCCAATGGCAAGTGGACTTGGCTCGATTGAGGGGAGCAGCCCTGGATTATCACTGGTCGGTGTCATTGGGTTATTCACCCTGATAATTAGATATTTGAAAGATGATTACTCCGTCATAAATTATTTTATCAAAATATATTGAGGTATCTGAAAATCATACTAGCATTTAAATGCTGCGATATGATGTTGCGGTAATTCTATATATCGAAATTTTATTTCTATATAACGGAAATGAATTAACCTACTGGAGATGGATATGGACAATTCCCTAAATGGAAAGACCAGCGGTTGGGATGATGTTAATGATTTGCTGAATTATCATAATAGAGGAAATGGTTTAACCCTCAATAATAAGCCTTCTTTTGGTGTGGAAGAGGCTGGCAAGCAAATAGCGCGTAGTGAGCAGACCTGGAATGGCATTCATGTCACCGGCAAAGGTGCTACCGTCACTTATTCGTTCCCTGACTGGGATTATAATCAGAGTAATTTAAACTTCCGATTTGGCTCCAATAATCAAGATACCGGCCTTAGCGCCTTTACCGCAGAGCAAAAGGCCCAGGCCAAGCTTTCGCTGCAATCCTGGGCTGATGTAGCTAACCTTACGTTTGTTGAAGTTGCCCCGGATCAAAAGTCCAATATTACCTTCGGAAATTATGAGGGTTCTGGCCAGGCTTATGCAATTAAGCCATTTAGCGGGGCGGGTAACGACCATCGAGGGCATAATACCGATGGTCAAAGCTGGTTCAACATCAATTACGATTACGCGGATCCCCGGGATGGGGTTTACGCCAATCTGCACCCGGAGTTGGGTAACTATGGCCGTTTGAGCATCACCCATGAACTGGGGCATACGTTGGGACTGGATCATCCAGGAAAATATAATGCTGATGCAAACAATCCACCCAACTACAGCATGGCGAATTACGCCGAGGATACGCGCCAATTCAGCGTAATGAGCTATTGGGATGAGTCCCTTACCGGTGGTGATAACGGCGGTCATTTTGCCGCCGCACCGCTGGTTGACGATATTGCCGCTATTCAATATCTCTATGGCGCCAATACCACTACGCGCACCGGGGATACGGTGTACGGGTTCAATTCTAATACCGGAAGGGATTTCTACACGCTGACGGACAGCAACCAGAAGCTGGTGTTCTCCGTCTGGGATGCCGGCGGCAATGATACGCTTGATTTCTCGGGCTATACGCAAAACCAACGCATCAATCTGACGGAAGGCTCTTTCTCTGACGTCGGCGGGTTGAAGGGCAACGTTTCCATCGCCGTTGGTGCTGTGATTGAAAATGCCATTGGTGGTTCAGGTAATGATGTGATTGTCGGCAATGATGCGGCCAATATTATCCATGGTGGTGCGGGTAATGACGTTATCTACGGTGGCGGCGGGCAGGATCAGTTATTCGGTGGCAGCGGCAAAGATATCTTTGTTTTCTCTGCGGTGAGTGATTCACCGTTAAAATCACCGGATAAAATCCTGGACTTTGAAACCGGCATCGACAAAATCGATCTGTCCTTCTTTAATCATGGCGACAATGGCGCAGGCTTTATTCATTTCGTCGACTCGTTTAGCGGGCAGGCGGGGGAGGCATTGCTAACCTATGACTCACAAAGTAATTTAAGTGAGTTGGCGCTAAATATAAATGGCCAGGCGGATCCGGATTTCCTGGTTAATATTGTCGGGCAAGCAAATACGGCCACTGACTTTATTGTTTAAATCAGTCACGGTGGGTTATACCCACCGTTTTTAACGCTCTTTTATTATTCTGTACCACCTTGGTAAGTACAGAGATAAACAAAGTCACCGCCTGCTCCAGCATTAAGGTCACCGCTAATTTGTTTATATCCATATGGGGTTGGGACGTACTCATTTTTTCCATATACAGCGGTGATTTTATTAATTACATCGGACGACGTTGGTTCTCCCTTTTTGTATGAAAGGTAGACAAATTCCCCGCCAGCACCGCTATTCAAATCAACATCAATTTTTATATATCCAGGCGCTGGCATCTGGCTACCATAGAGCACTTGGATATCAACAATCGGCTGTTTGCCATTTACTGGCGTGAACTGCGCTTCATGATAGCAAAGATAGACATATTTACCCCCAGCATCAGAATTAAGATCAATCGGAACTTTAGTGTATCCGATTGGAGCTGGGATATCTGAGTTGTCACCCAGGACAAATGTCAGCTCGTCGATGTAGTTTGCTCTTAGACTGGCAACGGCCATCTGCGATTTTGACCATGTATTATCGTAATATTTTTTTAATGCATCGGCTTTTGTCTTGTCTTCACACAATAGCCATACAGGCATTAACGAGGTTTGGTCTATGAACTTGGTCAACACCGGCATACTGGAAATAGACTGTATCCAACTTTTTAAATTATCGTCACTACTACCCTGCGAGTTAGCTTTAAAAACTAGCGCCCCTAAAGAAGGGCTACCGCCTAGAATATCATATGTGTAACTACCGCTTTCGCTGAAACTATCGAAGGCTTCTGAATACTTAAGTTTGTCTTCGACGCTAAGTTGTGATGTTAGTTGTTCGTATTTAGCCTGAACAATCGTACTCATCTCAAATTTTTGGGTGAGTGTTAACTTGTTTGCTGAGGCGGATACGTGAGCTTTCCCGCCCATAACACCACTCATTAGAACATGGCTGCCATAAACGTTGAATACAGTGGCTAATGAATCTTTACTTTCTGGATTTATTGCATTAATCAGTTTTATAAAATCATCTGAAACATAGTTTTGCAACCTTGCAATATCGGCAGGGATACTAATTGACCACAAGTCAAATGACTGCTGACATCGACTAAACTCATTTTCTGACTTTCTCAATGAACTGTCGCTAAATTCATTTGTGGCTGAGGCACTAAAAAAGCCATAGTTACCACTTACTTTAATACTGTTAGCCAATTCAGTTAAATAGCTTTGGAGCGATTTCCCCGTTACCGATGCGTAAGACTGGTTGCTGAGCCATACCGCCTGAAGCACATCAGGTAATTGATATTGCTGGCCGTTCATAGTAATTTCGTGAAACTGAGATTTTGACCAGTCGAGAATAGGATGCAGGACAGCAGAAGCATCTGCATAGGCTAAAAATGGATTGTAGCCACAACCAATAATACCTACACCGGGTAAAGTATCGCTCGGGAGAGGGACAGCATTAACACGAGTAAAAGATGAGCTAAACAAACCTTCAACCTTGGATGATTCAATTTTCATTTTAAATCCTCTTAATGCTTGGTTAAACTCATGAAAAATCTAATTTAAAATTATTTTCGTTGAAAAGTTAACGTTATATTTCACCTCCGGGTTTATTTGTGAAAATTAAAAATATATAGGATGGTAACTTCATCTTCCTTTGATTTTTAATTTATACGGTGGTGTATTTAAGGTGGTAAATTCAAAGGCATGCCACACGTTTGGCACAACCAATAATTGGTTGCTTCAATTAATTAATCTATTTTCAACAAACGAAGGGATGATTTATTTTCGAATGTGTTTTGTGTGACATCTAATTAATAGCAAAGGCTAGGCTTTTCACAATATTATTTTAAGATCGTTAAGATCGAATTCCCTGATGATATATATATATGCGCGGATTATAACGAATTATGGCTGCTGAATAATATACCTTCTGATAGCGTCATAGCTCCCGCCGCAGGCGGTTATGCCTTAACTTTTAACCCCTTTATTATCCAGCGTGCCGTAAAACCCCGTCCTTTTGGGGGGCAGTTCATTTAGGACGGGGAGGATGTCAATCTGGCTTGATTCTATTGCCTGCCTGGTCGGTTACCTTTTCACCGTCTTCTTTGGTGAATGCGGTTTGTTGCGGATCTGGAAGGATCTCCAACACCACTTCGGAAGGGCGACACAATCGGGTTCCCATGGGGGTGACGACGATGGGGCGGTTGATCAGGATCGGATACTGAAGCATAAATTCAATCAGCTGCTCGTCAGTCAATACTCCATTATCCAGGCCAAGCTGCTCATAGGGTTCAACGTTTTTGCGCAGCAACGCACGGACGCTAATTCCCATATCCGCAATAAGGTGAACCAGTTCATCATGCGATGGTGGTGTGTCGAGATAATAAATAATCGTCGGTTCGTTACCGCTGTTGCGGATCATCTCCAGCGTGTTACGTGAGGTGCCACAGGCCGGGTTGTGATAGATGACAATGTTGCTCATATCAGTATCTCATTAGAAAGTAACGGAGAGCCGCAACGCCAGCGCGGCCAGAGTGACAAACAGAACGGGCAGGGTCATGACGATGCCGGTACGGAAGTAATATCCCCAGGTGATCGTCATATTTTTTTGTGAAAGCACATGGAGCCACAGCAGTGTGGCGAGGCTGCCAATAGGCGTGATTTTTGGACCTAAATCGCAGCCTATGATGTTGGCATAAACCATCGCCTCTTTGATGACGCCGGAGGCCGTGCTGCCGTCAATCGACAATGCGCCAATCAGTACGGTAGGCATATTATTCATGACCGACGACAGCAATGCCGTCAGGAAGCCGGTGCCCAATGTTGCAGCCCATAGTCCTTTATCTGCCAGTATATTGAGAACACCGGAAAGGTAATCTGTCAGCCCAGCATTCCGCAGTCCGTAGACCACCAGGTACATCCCCAGCGAGAAGACAACGATCTGCCAGGGTGCCCCTCGCAACACTTTCCCGCTATTAATGGCATGGCCTCTTTTCGCTACGGCAAACAGGACGACAGCGCCAGCTGCGGCAATGGCACTGACGGGGAGCCCTAACGGTTCAAGAACGAAAAAACCCACCAGCAGCAGCACAAGGACAATCCAGCCGGCTTTAAACGTTGCCGGATCTTTAATGGCGCTGGCAGGTGTTTTCAATAGCGCTACGTCGTAGGTCGCCGGGATATCCTTGCGGAAAAACAGGTGCAGCATGACCAGCGTAGCGGAAATAGCGGCAATATCCACGGGGATCATCACCGAAGCGTATTGTGTAAAACCGAGCTGGAAAAAGTCAGCAGAGACAATATTCACCAGGTTTGAAACGATTAGCGGCAAACTGGCCGTATCCGCGATAAACCCGGCTGCCATCACGAAGGCCAGCGTTGTTCCTTGGCTGAAACCCAGCGCGAGCAACATGGCAATGACGATTGGCGTCAGGATAAGCGCTGCGCCATCGTTGGCGAACAAGGCGGCGACCGTCGCACCCAGCAATATAATCCAGGTGAAAAGCAAACGTCCTCGTCCATGGCCCCAGCGGGAAACATGCAATGCGGCCCATTCAAAGAAGCCCGACTCGTCGAGCAGCAGGCTGATGATGATCACCGCGATAAAGGTTGCCGTGGCATTCCAGACGATATTCCAGACGACAGGAATGTCATCAAGGTGGATAACACCACAGACCAATGCCAGCACGGCACCTATACTCGCACTCCAGCCAATGCTGAGCCCTCTGGGCTGCCAGATGACCAGAATCAGCGTCAGTAAAAAGAGACTCCCTGCCAGTAACATATCAGACTCCGTTATATATGATTAAAGCAATGTGCAACCTATGGCTTAACAGGAGGACGTCGCTGATTTTTCCAGCCATCCGCGAACATCTTCACGCAGGCACTGCCAGGATGCCGTGATGGTCTCTGCCGCCCAGGCAGGGATATGCGGCGAGAGTCGATAGTGGATCCATTTCCCCTCACGACGATCAATGACCAGCCCTGCATTGCGTAGTATCGCCATGTGGCGGGATATTTTAGGCTGTGACTCCGAAGTGGCCCCGCAGATATCACAAACGCATAACTCCCCCGACTCTCTGAGAAGCATAATGATGGCCAGTCGAGTTTCATCCGACAAAATTTTGAAAAGCTGAACGGGTTGTAGCATTTTGAACCTCAATGCGCTTAAATTACATATATGATAATTCATATGTGTTTGCATTTGAATCACCGGGCACAAAATGAGGAACAAAAAAGTGGATAAATTTCCAGCCCTGAACGCTGAGTGCTTTGATAATAAAATTGCCGAGCGTCTGCCTCTGCAAGAGCCACCGCGTATCCTGATCCTGTATGGTTCGGTAAGAGAACGCTCATACAGCCGCTTTGCTGCTGAGGAAGCGGGTCGCCTGCTGAGCGCGTTGGGGGCTGAAGTCAAAACCTTTAATCCATCGGGTCTGCCGCTGCCTGACGATGCGCCAGAAACGCATCCGAAAGTCGCTGAGCTGCGCGAACTGGTCAGGTGGTGTGATGGTATGGTCTGGAGTTCTCCAGAGAGACATGGTGCGATGAGTTCAGTGATGAAGGCCCAAATTGACTGGATCCCGTTAAGCGAAGGCGCTGTTCGCCCATCCCAGGGGAAAACATTGGCAGTGATGCAGGTCTGTGGTGGTTCGCAGTCATTCAACGCCGTGAATCAGATGCGCATTCTTGGCCGATGGATGCGGATGTTCACTATTCCCAACCAATCCTCAGTGGCGAAAGCCTGGCAGGAGTTTGATGATAACGGGCGGATGAAACCCTCTTCCTGGTACGATCGAATCGTCGATGTCACTGAGGAGTTGTTCAAAATAACCCTGCTGCTGAAGGGGCAGGCTGACTATCTTGCAGACAGATACAGCGAGCGGAAGGAAAGCCATCAGGAGTTGTCCGCACGCGTTAATCAGACAAAAATATAACCGGGTCTGATGCCTGAGCGTAAAACGGCCTATCTCCAGAGCACTCAGGGGCGCAGAAGCGTCAAATCGATCTGCCACTTATTGATTTTGTTGTACAGCGTAGTGCGCGACAGCCCTAGCATCTGGGCGGCCTGCCTCAAATTGCCGCCGTTGGTTTCAATGACCTGAATGATATGTATGCGCTCATGGTCTTCCAGCCGGCTGGAGGGGAGCGGGGCCGGTTCAGGCGCAATGCGGCGGATATCCTCGGGCAGGTCGTCAACGTCGATCAGTAATCCTTCACACAGGTTTACCATCCGCTCCACCAGGTTTTCCAGTTCGCGCACGTTGCCCGGCCAATACCAGGCGTTGAGGCAGGCCATCGCCGTTGGTGAAACCTGCGGTGGGACTTTTTTCATCCGCGCACTAAGCTTGTGAATAAAGCCGTTGACCAGACCGGCGATGTCGTCCCGGCGTTCACGCAGCGGCGGAACCGGGATCGAGAGCACGTTCAAACGGTAATAGAGATCGCGGCGAAACGCGCCTGTCTCCACCGCCTGCACCAGGTCGCAATGGGTGGCGGCAATGATGCGCACATTCACTTTTACCGGCTGCGCCGCACCAATGCGCAACACTTCGCTTTCCTGCAGCACGCGCAGCAGGCTGGTTTGGGCTTCCAGCGGCATTTCACCAATTTCATCCAGCAGCAGGGTGCCCCCGTCCGCCAGTTCGAACTTGCCGGCGGCTCCCCCTCGGCGCGAACCGGTAAAGGCACCGTCCACATAACCAAACAGCTCGCTCTGCACCAAATCGCGCGGTAAGGCACCGCAGTTGACGGCGACAAAGGGCTCGTTGCAACGTCCGCCAGCATTGTGGATTGCCTGGGCAAACAGCTCCTTGCCGGTGCCGCTTTCGCCGGTCAACAATACCGTGCTGTCACTGCGACTGCAGGTGCGCGCCTGCATGATCGCCTCGCGCATACGGCTGGAGTGGCCATATATCATCTCAAAGGTATAACTGGCGCTAACCCCCATGACGCGGCGGGTAATGGCACGGATACGCTGATTCTCACGTACTGAAAGCACCCGACCGTCATCCGGCGCGGGCATCAATGAAATGACGCAGGAGAGGGCCGGTTTACCGGCTGGCATAAACACCATTTCACGATCGTTACAAAATGGCATGGTCAGCAGCGAGCCGGACTGCGGGCGCAGCAGCTCATCGATTGATTTGTTGCCCGGCTCCAGACCGTCAAAAATCTGGCGCGCATAGCGATTAACGGTTTTCAGGCGGCCCTGGCGATCGCAAACCATCACGCCTTCATTCAGGGTTTCCAGAATGGACTGCTGTTCTGCCAGGAGTTGCTGCAGCTTGAGCTGTTGACCGACGGCCTCCGCCGCTGCCTGCACGGTGCCCAGCGTGTGGGCATTGAAATTATCCGGCGTAGCGGTGAGGGTCAGCACGCCAATCATCACTCCCTCGGCGTTACGTACCGGTGCGGCGGCACACTGGCGATGACGCTGGCGCAGCCCCATCTTCCAGTTTTCGCCGCTTAACACATACACCAGTCGCTGTTCCAGCAGGCAGCGTGCGGTGCAATTGGTGCCCTGAACCTCTTCACGCAGAATACTGCCGACCGGCGTCATGTCCGCACCGCAGTAGTGAAGGGTAACGCCGTGGGCATCGGTCAGATTGATATGGCCGTCGGGATTATAGGCCAACAGATTTTCCATGATGCTGCGTGCCACGCTAATCAGCCCGGCGTTGTGCAACAGGATGGCCTGTAGTTGTTCTGCCGGCGGTGCGTGATAGACAAACTCATCAGGATCAATACCGTACTCACGCGAGCGCCGCCAGGATTGCAGGATTGACTTGCGTATCCAGCCCGGCTGACTCCCTTCGTTAAATGCCTGCCAGCCTTGCCAAAACAGGCTGTCCCATTCACCGGCCTCCGGCCCTTCCGGCAGGCTGAAAATCGGATCGCTCTCATCTTTGATTGGCAGCAGGTCTGCGGCGGTAGGCATCGGCAACTCCATTTTGGAATGTAATGTCCATTTTATTGACATGTGAAATTTACATGTCAACTTAGTTGTCACTTTGTTATGGCTATCTGTGCAACGCCTCACAAATTCCCCGCGTTTTAAGCTGGCATCCCCTTTGCAATACCCTCAGTGAACTTGTTGCCCGCAAGGGCGTTACCCACATGAGGAATCACGATGAGCCATTTACCCCAAACCCTGCGTGTTGGTCTGATTGGTGCCGGACGAATGGGCAGTTTCCATGCAGAGTCTCTGGCGCGGCGTGTGCCGGGCGCGGTACTGGCCGCGGTGGCCGATCCGTTACCAGGGGCCGCGCAGCGGCTGGCGGAACGTCTGGGCGTCAAGGCCCATAGCGATCTGCAGGCGATGCTGGATGACCCGGCCATTGATGCCGTAGTCATCGCTTCTCCGGCGCGCACCCATGCGCAGTGGGTGATAGCGGCAGCCGGGGCGGGTAAACACGTCTTCTGTGAAAAACCGATGGCCGTCACGCTGGAGGAGGCAGACTGCGCCATCGCCGCCGCCAATCAGGCGGGTGTGGTGCTACAGGTGGGGTTTAACCGCCGTTTTGTCAGCGGTTTCGCAGCGGCCATTGCCGCCGTCAAGTCGGGCGAAAATGGCACCACCCAGTTGTCCCGCTCGGTCACCCGTGACCCGCAGTTGCGCGATCCGGCGCCGATCCCGGCGTGGACCATCTTTCTGGAAACCCTGATCCATGATTTTGACACCTTGCTGCACTTCAACCCCGGAGCCAGGCCGGTAGAGATTTACGCCCTGGCGGATGCGCTGGTGCGTCCGGACTTCAAGGACAAGGGGTTGCTGGATACCGCAGTAGTCACTATTCGCTTTGATAACGGCGCTATCGCGACGGCCGAGGCTAATTTCCAGGCGGTCTACGGCTATGACGTACGCGGTGAAGTGTTTGGCAGTAAAGGCATGTTGCAGGCGGGCAATATCAATTTGAATAACTGCGTGCGTTATCACGCCGGGGGCATCGCCATCGAGACTTCGCGCCAGGATACCGATCTGCTGCATGACGCCTATGTGGCGGAGCTGACCGAATTCGCCCAATGCATTCAGCAAGGACAAAAGCCTCGGGCGACGGGGCAGGATGCGCGCAATGCCCTGGAAATCGCACTGGCCTGTATTGCGTCGGTACAGCAGGGCAAACCGATCAGGTTGGGGGAACAATAATGGCGAGTTTTCAACTGTCCGTTTGCGCCGAAATGGTGTTTCTCGACCTGCCGTTTGCAGAACGTGTAGCGCGTATTGATGCGCTGGGTTTCGGCGTCGAAATCTGGAACTGGGCCAATAAGGACCTTGATGCTTTGGTGGCTACCGGAGCGCGCTTGACTTCGATGACCGGCTATCTCAGCGGCAATCTGACCGACGATGTGGAGATCGCTCAACTGTTGCAAAGCGCCGAACAGTCGCTGGCGGTGGCGCAACGCTTGAATTGCCCGTGCCTGAATCTGCACGGTACCGGCCTGGACTCGCAAGGGCTGCCGGTGAAACCGGTGGCGGTGGTGACGGGCGCAATGTGGCTGAAGGCGGCCAATACGCTGACCCGGCTGGCAGAAATGGCAGAGCGCGTGGGGAAGGTTTTCACGCTGGAAAACCTCAACCTGCCGCTGGATCACCCGGGTACGCCTTTTGCTAAAGCCGACGACACTTTGGCTTTGGTGGAGGCGGTTAATCGACCGGGGTTGAAGATGAACCTCGATCTTTACCATGCGCAAATTGGCGAGGGCAACCTGATTGAGCTGATGCGCCGCTGCGGCCCGGCAATCGGTGAAATTCAGGTGGCGGACGTGCCGGGGCGAAAACAACCCGGTACCGGCGAAATCAACTACCGCGCCATTGCCCGCGCGTTGGATGAAATGGACTATCAGGGGGTGGTGGCGATGGAAGGCTGGGCATCCGGTGACAGCACCGAGGCGCTGCACCAGTTCCGCGACCATTTCACCCTATAAACCACAACAAACCGGGTATTGGCCTGTTGCCCGGAATAATTAGTGATGCCTTGATTTAAATAAAAAATAAACCTCAACCTACGGGATGTCATCATGAAAACCAAAACCTTGTTGTTGATACTGCTGAGCCTGGTCATGGCCTTCAACGCCCAGGCGAAAACCTATAAGGTCGGCGTAGCGCTGGCCAATTTCGATCTTAACTTTGTCTCTATTTTGCGCTCGCAGATGGTCAGTGAGCTAAAGCTGTTGAATATGGACGGGCAGTTTGTCGATGCCAAAGGGGACGTAGCGCTGCAGGTGCAGCAGGTGGATGACTTTATCAACCTCGGGGTGGACGCGATTATCCTCAATCCGGTTGATACCCAGGGCGTGAAGCCGATGATGGATGCGGCCGAACGCGCCAACATTCCACTGATATTCGTCAACCGCAAGCCAGAGGTGAAACTGGGCAAAGCAATGGCCTATGTTGGCTCTGACTCGGCGGCGGGCGGTGAAATGCAGATGGAAGCCCTGGCGAAACAGATGAACTATCGCGGCAACGTGGCGATCCTGATGGGAGCGCTGTCCAACGAAGAGGCGCGCGAACGCACGCGGGCGGTGGAAGCGGTGATCGCCAAGTATAAAGACATGAAGGTGCTGGAGAAACAGACTGCCAAATGGCAGCGCAATGAGGCGGTGGATGTGGTGTCCGGTTGGTTGTTGAACGGCCGCCCGATTGACGCCATCGCCGCCAACAATGACGAAATGGCGATTGGTGCCATCATGGCGTTGAACCAGGCCAAAAATAAAAACATTCTGGTGGCGGGTATTGACGGCACGCCGGACGGTCAGCAGTTTGTCAAAAATGGCGGCATGACCCTGACCATCTTCCAGGACGCCAAGGGGCAGGCCACCGGGGCGGTGCAGGTGACCAAAGCGCTGCTGGAAAAGCAAAAAACCGAGCCGTACAACTGGGTGCCTTATAAAGTTATCACCCGGGATAATCTGGCCGAGTTTATGGCGGCTAACTCGAAATGAGCATGGCCCTCCAAAATGCCACGCATCACCGGCGCCCATGCGCCAACGGCATGAGAAGGACGTACAGCGGAATTGGTCGTTAGCGGGGCGATAAACAGCGCAAATGTAGAGTGGCGGTGAGTAGATTCAGCCTGATTGGCGCGGGTATCTGTTTGATAATCGAAGCAACAGTGACCGTCCTTTTCAACCGAGAGAATCGCCCATGCACTTTACTCAAGCCATTGCCAGACTCCCTGCCGATAGCTGCGGCAGCGGCCAGACTACCGCTCAATTGGGCGCGCCGGATATCGCCGCCACCGGCCGTCAGTTTTTGGCCTATGTGGATACCTTGCTGCGCCTGGGCCTGAAAGTGACGGTGCTACCGGCGGCCCCGGCCTTCCCGGACGCTCACTTTGTGGAAGACACGGCGGTGGTGATGCCGGAGCTGGCGGTGATCACCCATCCGGGGGCGCCGAGCCGCCAGGGCGAGGTGGACACCATTGCGCCGCTGTTTGAAGGCGAGCGCCCGCTGGTACGGATGAGCCGGCGCGGCCACCTTGACGGCGGCGACGTGCTGCTGGTCGATCGTCAATTTTTTATTGGCCTGACGGCGCGCACCGATGAAGCCGGCATTGGCGAGTTTGCCGCTGCGGTAGAGCCGTATGGCTACCGGGTGACCGCCATTGAAGTCAGCGCCGGGCTGCACCTGAAATCCATCGTCAACTATGTTGGCCGCAATACCCTGCTACTGACGGAAAACTACCGGCACCATCCTGCCTTTAGCGGTTTTAACGCCATCGTTATCCCTGAAACGGAGTCCTACGCCGGCAACACGCTGTGGATCAACGATACCTTGATTACTCCACAGGGTTACCCGCACACGCTGGCCCAAATCGAAAAGTTGGGCATGCCTGTCGTTCAGCTCGACACCAGCGAATTTAAAAAAATGGACGGCGGCCTGACCTGTCTGTCACTTCGTTTCTAGCGCTTTCTTTCACCGGGGATCTCAGCCATGAAAAAAACATTAGCGGTTCTACTGACCAGCCTGGCCCTGGGTGGCCCGGCGGCGGCCCAGTCTTTCGATACCATCAGCTTTGGCGTCGACGGCGGTTATCCGCCTTTTGACGTGCTTTCGCCCAGCGGCGAGATCACCGGTTTTGATATCGATATCGCCAATGCGCTGTGTACGCAGCTGCATGCCAAATGCGTTTTCGTCAAACAGCCTTTTGAAAGCATGATCGCGGCGCTCAATGCGCGTAAGTTCGATGCCATTATCGCTTCGCTGACCATCACCGACGAGCGTAAAAAGGAAGTGGACTTTACCGATCGCTACTACCGCAGTTCGGCGCAACTGGTGGCGCGCAAGGGCAGCCCGTTGCTGCCGGATGCCGCCAGCCTGAAAGGCAAAACGGTCGGCGTGCAGACCGGCTCCATTCATGAAACCTATGCGAAAAAGCATTGGGCCGGACAGGGCGTGAAGATCGTTTCTTACGCCAACCAGGACAATGTCTATCTGGATCTGATGTCCGGGCGGATTAATGCGTCGTTGCAGGACAATACCCAGGCGGCCAGCAGCTTTATCGATACCCCGCGCGGGCAGAAGTTTGCCTTCGCCGGCCCGGCGATTACGGACAGCAGCATCTCCTCTGACGTGGGCATCGCGGTGGGCAAAGACAACCCGGCGCTGCGTGACGCGCTCAACGGCGCCATTAAGGCCATCCGTGCCGACGGCACTTATGACGCCATCCAGAAAAAATATTTCAGCTTCGACATTTACGGCGGCTAAACCGGCGCGCTGACGCCGGCTGGCCCGGCATCAAGTCAAGTATGGGAGGCCGGGAATGGTCATCGAGTATTTGCCGTTGCTGGCACACGGCGCGGCGCTGTCGTTGTGCGTGATGCTGGTTTCTCTGGCGGTGGCGCTGGCGCTCGGCCTGATCAATGCGCTGATCAAGCTGTTCGGCCCGCGCTGGCTGCGCTGGTTATCGACGGGGTACACCACGCTGGTGCGCGGCATTCCCGAACTGGTGATTATGCTGTTGCTGTTCTTTGGCGGCGAAATGCTGGTCAACGGCTTTCTTGGCCTGCTGGGGTTGGGGCCGCTGCGCTTCAACACCTTTATCTCCGGCGTGCTGGCGATTGGTTTCGTGTTTGGCGCTTACTACACGGAAACCTTTCGCGGTGCTTTTCTCACCGTCGAGCGCGGCCAGCTGGAAGCGGCAATGGCCTACGGCATGCGCCCAGGGCAGGTGTTTCGCCGCGTTCTGCTGCCGCAAATGCTGAGTTTCGCCATTCCCGGGATCAACAATAACTGGCTCGGCTTGATGAAAGCCTCGGCGCTGGTGTCGATCCTGGGGCTGGAGGACATGGTGTGGCTGGCGGAGCAAGCGGGGCGGGCAACGCAAAAACCTTTCCTGTTTTATTTCCTGGTGGCGCTGATCTATATGGTGATTACTGCGATCTCCAGTTGGGGCTTTAGCCTGCTGGCGCGCCGCTACGCTCTGGCTTCCTCGACCGCAGCAGGAGCACGCTGATGACTCTGCAAGATATGCTGGAAGTGACGCCCACTTTTTTGTGGAGCGACGGTTCGGATGTGACGGGGCTGGCGCTGACGGCCAAACTGTTTTTGCTGTCGGTGGTGCCGGGCCTGCTATTGGCGGTGCTGATGGCGATCGGCCAGGTGTATGGCCCGCGCCCGCTGTCCTGGTTAATCCGTTGCGTGACCTATTTTTTCCGCAGTACGCCGCTGTATCTGCAATTGATGCTGATTTACTACGGCCTGTCGCAGTTCGACGTGGTGCAGTTGGGCTGGCAGAACGATCAGCCTTTCTGGCTGCTGTTTCGCGACGCCACTTTCTGCGCCACGCTGGCGTTGGTGCTCAATACCAGCGCCTACGTCGCCGAGCTGTTGGCCGGCATGATGGGCACCTTTCCCCGGCAGGAGTGGGTCGCCGGCGAGGCGTTTGGCATGAGCCAGTGGCAGATCATTCGCCGGCTGGTGCTGCCGGCGACGTTACGGCGGGGTATTCCGGCGCTGAATAACGAGATGGTCTTTCTGCTGCACGCCACGTCGCTGGCCAGCACGGTGACGCTGCTGGACATCACCGGGGTGGCGCGCGCTTTTTACGCCGCCACCTATTCGCCGTTTATTCCCTTTCTGATGGCGGCGGCGCTTTATCTGCTCTGTACCTTCCTGCTGATCTTCCTGTTTTCGCGGGCAGAACGGCGCTGGCTGGCCTTTATCCGCCGTGACTGAGGCGGCTCAGGATCGCTTGATGGATTGCAACTCGGTCAGGGTAACGATTTTATCCACCCGGAATTTTTTGCTGGTCAGCCAGGCGTCGGCCAGCAGCCGGTAGCTTTCCATGCTGCGGCAGCCGATGCGCACCAGAAAATCGAAACTGCCGCTGACCAGCCAGCAATCCAGCACCTCTGGGGTATTGCGCATTTCCTGCTCGAATGCGGGTTGGGAATGGCCATGATCGGCCAGCGCGATTTGCGCCTGTATCACAAAGGCATGCTCCGGTTCCGGCAGTTCGATAATGGCGCTGTAGCCACGGATAATGCCGTCTCGCTCCAGCCCGCGTACCCGTTCCTGGCAGGGGCGAGCGGTCAGGTTGACCTGCTCGGAGAGCTTTTGATAGGAAATGCGGCCATCCCGGCACAGTATTTCAAGGATTTTTTTGTCGATGCGATCAAGCCGGGCTTTCTTTTCCACAGATAGGGCGTCCAATGAAAACTAATCATCATAAGTTACCTGAACATGCTCTGGGTGGGCAGCGCCAATTCACCAGTTTTCATTTCGGCCAGCCGGGTAAAGGCGAAAAAATTTACCTGCAGGCCGGTCTGCATGCCGATGAACTGCCCGGCATGCTGGTGCTGCACTATCTTAAAAGATTGCTCAGCCAGGCGGAACGGCGGGGTGAACTGCAAAGTGAAATAATTCTTGTCCCGGTAGCCAACCCGCCGGGGCTGGCGCAGGTGCTGCTCAATGCGGGTGTAGGGCGCTTTGATCTGGTCAGTGGCCGCAATTTTAACCGTGATTTTCCCGATTTAGCCCGTTTGTTACGGCAGCAGGATTTCAGTACCACAGAACCCCTGCATCAGCAGGTGCGCATCGCAATGCGCAATGTTTTACAGGCCGAGCCAGACACCAGCGAAGTCACGGCGCTGCGCAGGCAACTGTTGCTATTGGCCTGTGATGCGGATGTGGTGCTGGATCTGCACTGCGACGACCGGGCGATCCTGCACATGTACGCCGACCCGGCCTGGGGCGAACAGGCAGAAATATTGGCTCGTTTTATGGGCATGGGGGCGGTGCTGCTTTCGCAAGACAGCGGCGGCGGTTCCTTTGATGAAGCCTGCGGCCTGCCTTGGCACCGGCTGGCAGCAGAGCATCCCGCCCTTGATGGGATGCCACCGGGTTGCATGGCGGTCACGCTGGAGTTACGCGGTCAGCGGGATATTAGCCACGAGTTGGCCAGCGGCGATGCCGAGCGCCTCTATCGATACTTGCAACACCGCGGTGCCGTTGCCGGTGCTTCCCCGGTGATACCGCAGTTTGAGGTCGCCATGTTGCCATTTACTGCCGGGGAGATTGTCACCGCGCCCGCCAGCGGCATCCTGTTGTTACTCCGCCAGCCGGGGGAGTGGGTAGAAGCGGATGAGGCGGTAGCTGAAATTATCGACCCGATCACCGATACGATAACAGCGGTGCGCGCTAAAGCGGGTGGACTGATTTATGCCAGCCGCCAGACGCCTTTTGTCACCCTGGGGGCCGAAGTGATGAAGATTGCCGGTAAGACCCCCTACATAGGTGGCGGCGGGTTGGCGTCCTGATGTGGGTTTTCTTTGTCGCAACCGTAGTGGTCAGGACAAAATACGAAATTATTGTTAAAAATAATTAATGTATATGAAACTTTAGTGTCATGTGAATAGATTAAAAAAGTTAAACAGATATGGAGTGCGACGCTAAGGGCAGACATTTATGGAAAACTATTTATTACAAGGGAATGTGGTCAAACTAATGCCATTGGAATTTCCCAAGCATGAAGAAATATGACGGGAATGGTCGTGTAGCTAGAGTGTTATTTAACCTGAATTTAATGACGGGGGCCCAGTTATGTTTTCATAATAAGTGACACAAGGAACTTGGATGAGAAATTTTTGGTTTATACTAAGGTACTTTAAAAATACTTCAGGCTCGTCAGCTAAGGCCAAGTTCTTTGTCATTATTACCATTTCGTTTTTATCTACCGTTTTGATTTCTCTGCAGCCGGTTATCATGGCGCGAATGGTTGGCGTAATTGAAGCTAAACTTACTGACTTTCAGGCAGTTGTTTACCTGCTTGCAGTTAGTTATATTGTTATAATGAGTCTCAGAAAACTATCTTCGGCGTTGAATTTCATATTGGTCACCTCTTTGAGAAACAACCTTGTCATCAGTATGACCAATCATTATTTCAAAAGTCTTTTCTATAGTGAAGAAGCCATAAAAAACAATGAGAATACTGGTGATATCACTCAACGACTGAATCAGGCCATCGATGAACTCACCATTTTATTAAGAAACGTATCGCACAATTTTATTCCACCATTATTACAGTTGATTTTTAGCGTCACCTTCATAGTTCTATCTGGTGATTATATTGTTGCTGTGTTTTTTACCCTATATTTCATCTTGTATTTTTTTATTAAAAGTATATTTAACCCTGGGATAGTTGGTTTATATAATGACTTTTACAACACGTCGGTAAAAAATACAGTTTAATCACAGATAGCGTTAAGAATATGAGGGCCGCAAAGGTATGTAATTCCTATGACTATCTGTTTGCCCGATATGAGAATCTCCTTAATAAGATTGAACGAAAACATGAGAGTTTACTAAAGGCCGACATGCGGTTTCTAATGGTTGAATCAGTGTGCAATATTATATTCTTTGGTGTGTCACTTCTCTATTCATTGTATCAGGTTAGCCGTGGAGATATAAGCATTGGACACTTTGTGATGATTTCTTCTTATATACTAATGCTATCATCCCCTCTGGAAAGTATTGGCTCAATGTATACGGCATTACAAAAGTCCACGGCATCACTCTATATATTCATTGACAACTTGTCTGACATGACCGCAGTACAGGAGAGTGATTCCGACCTGATTACTCCGGTTGAGTTCGTAAAAATTAGAGGTCTGCATTTTTCTTATGAAAAAACAGCTATCCCCGTGATTAATGACTTTAACCTTAAAATCCCCAAAGGGCATTTCATCACATTGACAGGCAGCAGCGGTTCAGGAAAGAGTACGCTGGCTAAACTATTGGCTGGTGAGCTAAAACCCGAAAGCGGTGACATTCTATTAAACGAAAAAAACATTAGCGAATTGTCATCCAGTCAGCGGGCTGACGCAATTTTTCACCTGTCGCAGAACGATTATGTTTTTATGGATACGCTAAGGTTTAACTTGAAAATTGCCTGCCCGCAAGCTACGCATGAGCAATTGGTCATGGCTATTAAATTAGCCAGGCTTGATGATCTGGCCGTCGACAATACTCAAGATTTACTGGATATGAAAATCGGAGATAATGGTATGACGCTTTCTGGCGGCCAGCGTCAACGGTTGTCTCTGGCGCGCTTATTTCTTCGCAACCCCTGCGTCATTATTCTTGATGAAGTGACATCAGCTCTTGATGTCATCAATGAGAGGGGGGTGATAAAAAACATTAGGTTGCATTATCCAGAGGCAGTGGTACTTAACATAAGTCATCGAAGCTCCACCTTTAACTTCTCGGATGAAATCATCGTCATGGACAACGGCCGTATCATTGACCGAGGTGACTTTACCTCGTTAAAAAATAGAAATGCTTATATACAATCGATCCTGCGGCAGGAGGCGTTAAGGGAAGCGGGGTGATAAACGAAGGATCGCGATACCCCAGCGGTCTGAATTACCCCATAGCAGCACTATAAAATCACCTTCTTTTACTTCAAAACTGGCGTGTTCTGTCCACCCTGGCTGGCGTGTATTTATCAGGTATGAATAATTAATGACAGTTGTGTGTCGTACCTGACGAATGTCCCTACGGGAAAGATGGCTTGCCGACCGCCGTCCATGTTAAATTTGACCTTTGCCACTCCGTAGCCCCTGATGACAAAGAGAATTTCATATGGAACAACGGCTACCCGTGCCAAAGAAGTCAGGGTCTATGCGCACAGCCAAACCACGCCGCCCGCACGGACGATGGGTCTACTATATTCTGCACGAAGATATTCTGTGGCCTTGCCCGGTCAAGTGGGAGTGGGAGAGCAGTTACCACGCCTGGTTGCCGTTTTACTACTCGCCCACCCTGGAATTTGTTGCCGGTAACCCCGCCAAGGCAACAAAAATCACTAAAACCAAGCGTTAATCATTATTTCGGCTGAAGAATTTTGTTTAACTATTTCGCAAGAAATAATTATTAACTTTCTGTTTTTAAAGTAAACGCCAGACTTCTTGCCCTCCGGGGGTACAGTAACTACATTAACAGCTGTACTTCAACTCACCTGAGGAGAGACATCCTATGAAAGCTGCCGTAGTCACTAAAAACCACAGTGTAGATATTCAGGAAAAGCAGCTTCGCCCACTGAAATATGGCGAAGCGGCACTCAAGATGGAGTGTTGTGGGGTCTGTCACACCGATCTTCACGTCAAAAATGGCGATTTTGGCGAAGTCCCCGGCATCACCCTGGGCCATGAAGGGGTCGGGGTGGTCACTGCCGTCGGCGAGGGCGTAACCTCGTTAAAAGTCGGGGACCGTGCCAGCGTCGCCTGGTTCTATCAGGGCTGTGGCCATTGCGAATATTGCGTCAACGGTAACGAAACCCTGTGCCGTTCGGTTAAAAATGCCGGTTTCAGCGTGGACGGCGGCATGGCGGAAGAGTGCATCGTGGTGGCGGACTATGCGGTCAAGGTGCCCGACGGCCTGGACTCGTTTGCCGCCAGCAGCATCACCTGCGCCGGGGTCACCACCTATAAGGCGGTTAAAATTTCCGACATCAAACCGGGGCAATGGATCGCGATTTATGGCCTGGGCGGATTGGGCAATCTGGCGTTGCAGTATGCCAAGAACGTGTTTAATGCCAAAGTGATCGCCATTGACGTTAATCAGGGGCAGTTGGATTTCGCCAAAGAAATTGGGGCGGATCTGGTTATCAACTCTAAAACTGAAAACGCCGAAGAAATTATTCAGCAAAAAGTCGGTGGCGCACATGCCGCCGTGGTTACCGCCGTGGCGCGTTCGGCCTTTAACTCTGCGGTGAATGCCGTGCGTGCCGGGGGTAAGGTCGTGGCCGTGGGCCTGCCGCCAGAGAGTATGGACCTGAGCATTCCGCGTTTGGTACTGGACGGGATCCAGGTAGTGGGGTCGCTGGTCGGGACCCGGGAAGATCTGAAAGAAGCCTTCCAGTTTGCCGCCGAAGGCAAAGTGACGCCGAAAGTCACCAAAAGGCCGCTGGGTGACATCAACGCCATCTTTGAAGAGATGAAATCCGGCACCATTCGTGGCCGTATGGTTATCGATCTTTCCGCCTCTTAATCCTGCTCTGTTGAGGTGACTTATTCCCTCTTCCAATGAAGAGGGAATATCGGGTTAACCCGCCGACGTCTTAAAAACCTTCCCCCAGTTGGCCAACAGCGTCTGCGCCTGTCCGGGCGTTGACCTGAACAAGTCTACCGCACTGCATAACCTCAGTTTTTCCATCAGCCGCTGCTTTTGCAGGCTGATGGTTTTGATGCTTTTATGCTGCTCGCGGGCAATCGCGCCCACCGTTTTACCCTGCAGCAGGCCCGCCAGCACCCGATGCTCCCGCGGCGAGAGCGACTGCATTTGCTGAGGGGAGGCCTGCGGCAAGGGCGGACTCAGCAGGGCGGCCAGCGCGTACAGCATGGCGTTGTTGTTCAGGCCCAGTTTTTCCATCGCCCGTTGCTTGTGGTTGCTGACGGTGCGGATATTGCGGTTACGCCGTTGGGCAATGGTAGTCAGGTCCTGCCCGTTGAGCAGGGCCTGCAGCACCATACGCTCGTTCGGCGTTAATTTCTCTGCCAGATGCGGGGGTAACAATACGGTCATCATGGGACTCTCCTGTCCGATTAAACGCCTTTCCGGCGAACTGTCCTTGCCCGGTGGGCGAGGGTGATTAATCCAGCAGTACAAACGACAATGCACCCCGGCTGTCGGTCTGAGCGCTGACCCGGCTATCTTGTTCGGTCAGCAGAGGGGTGAGCGATATTTGCAGGCTTAAGCTGCGGCCGATCTCAGCCCGCCCCGGCTCCCCGGCGGTCAGCACCGCATTGGTTGGCATCATGGCGGGCAGCGTCACGGTGGTTTCCGCTTCTCCTGCAGGACTCAGCGTTAAATTTGCCGGATGGCCGTCTATTTGCGCGCTATCCAGCCGGACCTGGAGATAACCGCGTTCACCGTAGCGCAGCCGACCACTCGGGCCGGTTTCCCCCTGCAACTTCAGGCGTAGCGTCTGGCGGTATGGGCAGGCTACCCTGATGGTTACCGGGCGTTCACCGGGTGATAACAACGCCGTACCCGGCGTAGTCCGCAGTTGCCAGCGGGTCTGCCGGCCATAATCAATCTGGTCGGTGCTGGCCGATACGCTGCAGCGGCTTTCCGCTGGATGCGGGATGAGTTGCGCAGGTTCCAGCTCGGCACTTTGCGCCGTCAGGCTGGCCAGCAGCCCCGCCAGCGCCATGAATCTTTTCATTTCACACTCCTTGTTCAGCGGCAAACTGCCGCGCTGGTTTCATATAAACCGCTGCTGTCAGCCTGTTCCGGCAGAGAGATCGTCAGCGAACACAGTGGGCGTCCGGCATTCTGCACCTCCAGTTGCATTCCCGGTGCCGCGTCCGGCAGGAATACCGCCCCGGCCGAACCGACCACGGTGACAAATTGCCCCTCGGTATTGAAAACGGCCGCGCCGTGGGGCAATGGTGCACCCTGGGCATTCTTAACGCTGACCAGGACCCGGCGGGTACGCACCACGTCAAAATCCATCCGTCCCACCGCGCCGCGCGCCAGTTCCGTCTCCAGCCAGGCGTTGCTGATATCCACATTTTTCGGCAGGCTGCGCGTGTCGACCTGAACGGTTGAGCGGTGATAGCCACTCAACGACGGCAATACCGCGTAACCCCGGGCATCGGTCCAGGTCGGGCCTGCCGGTGTTTCCAGCCGGATCCCGCCTTCCTGCCCGACCCGGGCAATGGCAAAAGTGTCCCCGACGGAGTACGGCGTGAGCGTGACCCCGCCGCCGTGCGCCACCACGCCGCCGGATGCCCGGACATTCCAACTGGTGTAGTCGTTCGAGTCACGGGTCAGGCTGCCGCTGAGCTGGCTGACCGGCGTGACCCAGTCCAGGGTGCCGGTACCGCTGGTTCGGCTGCTGCCGGTATCATGTTCGGTAGATAAGCTCCAGCCCCGGTCCTGGCTGCTGCGGTCGCTGTAGCGCACCCCGGCACGGCTGTTGTGACGGGCCGTATTGATATAACTGCTGAGGCTGCGTGCGCCGAACGGGATACTGACGGTCAGGTAGGCGCGATCCTCATTGCCGTTGTCGCCGCTACCGGTATTGCGTTCCAGGCTTAGTCCGACATAGGCCTGAGCAATCTGAGCGCTCCAGCCGGCGCGCAAGTAGCGGGTGTCGTCGCCGCCAAAGGTGGTGCCCTGCGCCCAGGAGAGGGCGAAATTACCGACTGACGGCATTCCCCAACTGATACCCGCACCGTACTGGCTGCGGGAACGACCCTGACTATCTTGAGTGTCCCGCTGCAAGGCATCGCTCAATTCCCGGTATTGACGGGTCTGTTGACGGCTGTTGAGGCTGACCCCCAGCCGTTCCGTCAGCGGATAACCGAGCGAAACCGAAACCAGCGTACCGGTGTTGTTATGGCGCTCATCCTGCGCCACGGTGCTCTGCAATGAGAGTTGACCCGCGCCGGGAAGCTGGTTGTCCACTGCTGCTGCCACCGCCCGGTACGGCACCGAAACCAGCAGGCCGGTGTTAAGCGTGGTGCGCGGCGTCAGTACCCAGCCGCTGGCAAGGGTGCCCAGCCAGGGCGCTTCGCTGCTGCCCTGTTGATCCATCTTGCCCACGCCGACGGACAGACCGGGTGCGACGCTGTTGCCATTGAGCAGCAGTGCGCTGGCCGGGACGGTAAACTGGCGTTTTTCGCCGTTGCTGCCGCTCAGGCTGACCGCCAGATCGCTACGGGTATTGAGCAGCGAGAACCCTTGCAGGCGGAATGGCCCGGCGGGGACGGTGGTGCTGTAAAGCAGCACGCCGGACTGGCGGACTTCTACCACCGACTGAGTGTCAGCAATCCCTTCCACCAGACCGGCTCCGCCCGAATTGCCGGTCAGGGCGGTTTCCGGAAACAGCTGGGCGCCAATCACCTGCCCGGTACCGAACAGCGAGTTGCCCAGGCTAATTTGCCCGGTCTGAAATACCTTCTTAATGCCGGCAAAGCTGCGCTGGGCATAGGCCGCCTGATGTTGCAGGCTGTCTTCGCCATCAAAGCGCGAGAGGGTTTGGCGGCTACGCACGATCCAGTCCCCGGCGTTGAAACCGGCCTCGCTGTCCAGTTGGACAAAACTGACCCCACCGGTATTCCCGGCGCTGTCCATGTATTGCGCATCGTAGTTGAACAGGCCCGCGATGCCGCCGTGCTGCCAATTGCCCTCGGCCGAGCCAGGGGCGGAAACCGCCTGCGCAGGTACCACCAGATCTGCCCGACGTTCAGCGGGGTCCAGATGCAGTTCGGTTTGTGGCCAGGCGCTGCGCAGGTCAAAACAGGCTTCCCGGCCGGTAAAGCCCGGTGGCGTTTGCAGACCGGCCTGTTTTTGGAAGGCGGCGTCGGCACAAAGTTGCCCCTGCTCGTTAAAGCGCGCGGTGATGCGCCCCCGGCCGCGTCCGTTAACGTTCAGCATCAGCGCATTTTCGCCGGGTAAAAAGCGCGGCCCGTGACGGAAACTGTCCGCCACGGTGCGGTCGATACCCCGGGACTGCAGCATGGCCGGGTCAAACAGGGTTTCTTCCGGGCGAGAAGGGGAACCCTCTGCGTTTGCCGGCGACACCAGGAACAGCGGAGCCAGGGCCACTCTTATCGCCAGTGCCTGCCAGCTCAGCGGGCGAGCGGGGGGAAAGCAGAACAGACTCCTCACGGTATCCCCCTCACGGCAACGGTGTCAGAGGCGCATCATAATGGGCGACGCTGAACCCCCAGGTGGTGGCCGGGGCAATGCGCACCTGCGTCTCCGCACTCAGCGGCTTAGTGCCGCTCTGGGTCAGGGTGAGTATTTGCCCCGGCAAAACATAGCTGTGCGGCAGTGTCCAGACGCCGTTGCCCGGCAGGGTCTGAACCCCTTCACCCAGGCGCACCACATAGGGCGAGGGGTTGCTCACTTTCAGTGTGTTGCCGGTGCGCTGCCAGACCAGCTGTTTCCAGGGGGCGAGATCGCGCGCCAGACCGGCCGGGCGGATGATCAGCGGCAGGTTTTGGCGCACCGTCATGCGGACTTCACTTTTATCTTTTTGCTGGGGCGGTACCCCTTCAAATATCACCCGCATCAGGCGCTCGGTGCTTAGCGGCGTTTTGTCGGTCAGTAAGAAGCGCACGCTCTGGCTCTTGCCGGGTTCAACCCGCGCGGCCGGCGGGGTGACGGTCAGTAACGCGGTCTTGTCCTGAGGCAGTGGCACCAGGGTGGTCAGCAGCAGCACCGGGTAGGGATCGGTGTTTTGGACATTGATGGTGCCTTCGCCGTCGGCGGCTTCGACAATCACCACCGAGCTGTCCGGCACCACGCCGCTGGTCTGAGCCAGGGCAGAAAACAGGCACAGGGCCAGCGCCCCATAACGCACAAAAGGAATGTGTGGCATAAATGGACTCTTTGTTAGGCCGGGCAGGCAACCCTTGTAACCTGCCCGGAAGGGGATTGTGGTTGGGTAGGCCCCGTCAATGACGGGGCTTCAGGCCGGGTTACAGATAGATCAGTTCAAGGGTAGCCAGGCCGTCCAGCTGGATCGGTTTGGTGATATCCAGCTCCGAGGCCTTGTTGATAAACGCTTGGACATCCAGCGTGGTGGACAAAGTTTTGAACGCCACCGGAGTCAGGGTGCCAGTGGCAGCCCAGGAAGGTTGGGTGAAAGATTTAGATACCAAACTGCCATGTATTGCCTTCACCCATGTCCCCGTTGGGCCACTACGGTAGATGGCGTCTACGACCACACCGTCAGCCTTTGCGCTTGTAATGTTGAACCTCATTCGATACCCGCCGATTTTTTTTGTGCCATCCAGCCCCAGCCCAAACGCCTGTACGATTGTGTCGCTTCCTAAAAGCGAGATCCCGGCTGGAATAGTAGATGCCCCGTTGGTGGCTTCGGCATCGCCCACCGTAGTGCCCATGCGCCCGCTGAACGCATTGACGGCGACCTTGGCATTGCCGTCACAGGTAATGGCAAAATCCAGCGATTTTACCGGCAGCACGGTGTAATCGTCCGCCTTCAGGGTATCGGCCTTGATGGTGCCGTAGTCTACGGTGCCGCCGCCGCTCAGGGTTGGGGTACAGGCTACCGGCGTAATAGTCCCGATAACCTTGAGGTCTACGCTGTCGGCAGCGAAGACGGATGAGGCGCAAACAACGGCACCGGCGGTCAAAAGGGTGGCGAGTAGAGTTTTTTTCATTGATATATTCCTTTCAATATGTGTTCCACACATAAATATCCATTCCCCCCTTGAAAGAGGGTTCCTTGGTATTTGCCTGGAAACAGGCAAAATCTTTGTGCAATGTTGCCGTAGCCTTTATTCAGGCCGGTTTACAGATAGATCAGTTCAAGGGTGGCCAGACCGTCCAGCTGGATCGGTTTGGTGATATCCAGCTCCGAGGCCTTGTTGAGGTAGGCCTGTACCCGCACTGTGCTGGCCAGGGTTTTGAACGCCACTGGGGTTAAGGTACCGGCGGCAGCCGAAGAGATTTCTCTAAATGATTTACTTGCAAGCCAAGTGCCGTTTGTTGTCTTCACCCATGCGCCTGTTGGGCCAGGACGGGAGATGATGTCTACAACTACACCGTCAGCCTTTGTGTCTGCATTGCCGAGTGCTAAAGCATACCCGCCGATTTTGTTCGTGCCGTCCAGCCCCAGCCCAAAGGCACCCACATTTGCGATGTTTGTATCAAGGCCGAAAATAGTGATCCCGGCCGGAATAGTGGCTGCCCCATTGGTGGCTTCGGCATCGCCTACCGTGCTGCCCAGGCGCCCACTGAACGCCTTGACGGCCACCTTGGCATTGCCATCACAGGTAATGGAGAAATCCAGTGATTTTAACGGCAGCACGGTGTAATCGTCCGCCTTCAGGGTATCGGCCTTGATGGTGCCATAGTCCACGGTGCCGCCGCCGCTCAGGGTTGGGGTACAGGCCACCGGCGTAATAGTCCCGATAACCTTGAGGTCTACGCTGTCGGTAGCGAAGGCGGATGAGGCGCAGAAAACGGCACCAGCGGCCAAAAGGGTGGCGAGTAGTGTTTTTTTCATTGATATATTCCTTTCAATATGTGTTCCACACATAAATATCCATTCCCCCCTTGAGTGAGGGTTCCTTTGTATTTGCCTGCTAACAGGCAAAATCTTTTTCCAACGCGGTTGCGGCGGTCGTTCAGGCCGGGTTACAGATAGGTCAGCTCAATAGTGGCCAAACCGTCCAACTGGATCGGTTTGGAGATATCCAGCTCTGAGGTTTTGTTGAGGTAGGCCTGCACGTCCAGCGTGGTGGCCAGCGTTTTGAACGCCAGTGGCGTCAGGGTGCCGGTGGTTGCCCAACTGATATGCTGATAGGGTTGTACCGAAATCAAGCCACTTGCTGCTTTGGTCCAGGCACTGTTGGGATTGTCTTTGCGGTATAAAGTATCCACAACCACGGAGTCAGCCTTCGCGTTCGACAGCGCCATTTTTACGCCATAGCCGCCGATTTTGTTTGTGCCGTCCAGCCCCAACCCAAACGCCTGAACGCTCTGGGTGGCTGAGTCCAGGCCGAAGAGCGTGACTCCGGCCGGAACGGTGGCGGCTCCGTTGCTGGCTTCATCAGCGCCCAGGGCAGTGCCCGGACGGCCACTGATCGCACTGACGGCCACCTTGGCATTGCCGTCACAGGTAATGGAGAAATCCAGCGTTCTCATCGGCAGCACGGTGTAATCGTCCGCCTTTAGCGTATCGGCCTTGATGGTGCCGTAGTCCACGGTGCCGCCGCCGCTCAGGGTTGGGGTGCAGGCCACCGGCGTAATAGTCCCGATAACCTTGAGGTCTACACTGTCGGCAGCGATGGAAGATGAGGCGGAGAAAACGGCGCTAGCGGCCAAAAATGTGACGAGTCGTGTTTTTTTCATTGATATATTCCTTTAATCATGTTTTCCATACAAAATAAATCAATAAGCCACTGATAATATTGATTATTACCATTTTCGAGTTGCAGTGATTTACTGGAAAAAAGGTAACACTTTGAGCCAAAGTGTTACTTTTTACATATTGTTCTGAAAGGCAGGCTAAACAGAGGCATTATCAGGAGATAACACCATGGACGGTGTTTTTAATGGACCTATATCTGGGTGAATAGTAACCATTGTGCGGGGTGGGTAAAAAACAAACAGGGCAGTGAGCGAAAGCGGGTTTTTATCAGGAAAGGAACGGGTAAACGGAGTGGGATATATCTTACTGATAATGTGATGTTTATTGGAGGGATGAAAAAAATACGACGGCGGTATTGACTTCTTTTCGGGTAATTCTTAGTTT
>RCUM01000143.1_pt1 | contig 56989 bp, 47 predicted proteins | sample 2166141 | NCBI WGS metagenome assembly RCUM01 (sample SAMN09932756, study PRJNA488358) | compost metagenome | isolation source: compost soil in crotonic acid-enriched | place: Germany: Experimental Botanical Garden
CCACAATGACGCTAACAGCGACTAACGATTTTTTCATAGTTCTGTTCATCCTTATAAAGCCATCTGTTGCAAACAGATGGATGGGCAAATTTGGGCCAATAAAAAACGCCGGCAGGCGTTTACCCGCAGGCGTTTAATTGTGAAGGTAAGCCACTCTTTCAGCAACCAATTTGCGGAAATTTACCGAGTGTTTACGACAACAGGTTATAAACGCGGGCGATTCGGCCGCTGCCACTGACGCTGACCGGCGATTCGAACGCGCCGATAAAGCAGGATTCACCCGGCTTGAGCACCAGTTGCTGATCCTGTTTGGTTAAGACCGCTTCACCTTCAACGCAGAACACAATGGCCGCGCTATTTTGCGCCAGCGCCTGTGGGGCGGCGGAAAGGTCATGCAGTGAGAAGGCGAAGTCTTCAACCGGGATCGGGAAGAACAGTTCGTCACCGCGCTTTTGCGGCTGGGTCAGCAGGCCGGATGCCGGCTGTGGACGGAACTGCAGGTTGGCTAACAGTTCTGGAATATCGATGAATTTAGGTGTCAGACCGGCACGCAGCACGTTGTCCGAGTTAGCCATTACTTCCAGCGCCACGCCCTTCAGGTAGGCATGCGGCGTTTCGGCATACAGGAACATCGCTTCACCCGGTTGGAGCTGTACCACGTTCAGCAACAGCGGCGAGAACAGGCCGCTGTCGTCCGGATAAAAACCGGCGATAAAGCGAATCGTGTCCCAGGTTTCACCCTGTTGGTTATTCAGTGCGGCCTTCAGCACGCCCAGCGCCAGCGATTTTTGTTCGCCGCTCATCGCCAGCAGGCTGGCAAACAGGGACGACAGATGGCTGACATCCGGCTGTTGCAGGAAGGCGGCGATATCATGATGGGCTCCGGCGATCGGCTGCAGCAGGGAAACAATGTCGGACAGTTCGCGGAAGCCATTCATCGCCAGGAAAGGCGTCAGGGCGAACACCAGCTCCGGCTTGTGGTTAGGATCTTTATAGTTGCGTTCAGCCGCGTCCAGGGGAATACCGGCGGCGTTTTCTTTGGCAAAACCGGTTTCTGCGGCCGATTTGCTTGGGTGCACCTGAATAGACAGCGGCTGGTCGGCACACAGCACCTTGAACAGGAATGGCAATTCACCAAAGCGGCGGGCAACGTCGGCACCCAGTTGTTTGGGCTGATCTTCATCAATCACGTCGCGCAACGAGCGCAAATTACCGTCGGCACCGGCCACACGGGAGCTGCTTTTCGGATGAGCGCCCATCCACAGCTCCGCCATCGGCTGCCCTTGTGGGTTGGCGATGCCATAAAGCCGGGTTAACGCGTCGTGGCTGCCCCATGCATAGTTTTGCACTGCGTTGGTCATTTTTTGCATCTTGATAAACATCCTTTGCGTTCGCCGCCAGGGGCGGTAGTAGCTGACTGTTAAAAACCTTGTGCGCCTTATCCTACACGCGAACGGTGGCGTGGAAGCGGGGCGCGATCAAACAAGTGGCCCAAGGCCGGCAAAGTATAACGTGATAGCAACCGCCGTCACAATTGCGCCTTCGGTGACTACGGTGTAAATAGAGTTTAAAAAAACGCCAATGTGTTTGCCGTTGAATATATCTTCTGGCAGAAAGTGAAGGTCTGAATATTTTGGCCCATATCACTGCTGCATATTTCAAACTGTGTTTTTTGCATTGAATTATTACCGGCTGAATATCTTTCTCATCATAATTATTCCGTTTCTATTGGCAACCACACGGCTAGCTAAATTTAATAGGCAATGCCGCTATACAGTGCTCGCCTATAACCCCATTTAATTATTATTAATACTGAGGCGATGATGAAAAAAATGTTACTGGCCCTGTTGCTCTGTACTTCCGGGGCCAATGCGGCTGTGGTGGTCACCCATGCCTATGGTTATGGGATTGCCCGGCCGGTGGTGGTGGCGCCAAGACCGGTGATCGTAGCGCCACGTCCGGTGGTGGTAGTACCGCGGCCTGTGGTAGTCACGCCGGTGCCAGTCGTGGTGTCTGCTGCGCCGGTGGTGGCAACACCGGTTGCTCACCCGGTTGCCGCTGCTGTCGGTGCAGTGGGGGCGGGGGTCTATCGCCATAATGAACGTCAGGACGCTTATGATGAAATCAATCATCTGCAGGACCAGAGAATTAATGCCTATAATCAACATCACCATTAATCTTCTGACTGAAAATAAATAATCAGAGCGCCAGACGGCGCTTTTTTATTACCTATGTTCATCTTGCGGAGCGAGAAAATTCACCAGCCAATAATGGCCGTACAATAAACGGGACATATGGAGAAAAAATGCTGTGAGCCAACTCTCTTAATGCGAATAGTTATTATGTCACTATACTGGTTGGGGTGTGCCGGCGGGCATGAGCGCGTTGGCGTAATCGTACATTTTTAGGAATTGTACTAAGGAGATCGTGATGGCTGCCGTTCGTATTGAAAAAGACTCTATGGGCCCGATTGAAGTGCCGGCCGATCGGCTATGGGGGGCGCAAACTCAGCGTTCTCTGGAGCACTTCCGTATTTCTTCTGAAAAGATGCCGACCGCCTTGATCCATGCGCTGGCGTTGACCAAACGCGCGGCGGCCAGCGTGAATATGGACCTGGGTTTACTGCCTGCCGAGCGTGCCAATGCCATTATCAGCGCCGCCGATGAAGTGCTGGCGGATCAACATGCCAATGAGTTCCCCTTGTCGATTTGGCAAACCGGCTCCGGCACCCAGACCAACATGAATATGAATGAGGTGTTGGCCAACCGTGCCAGTGAGCTGTTGGGCGGGGTCCGTGGCGAAGAGCGTCGAGTGCATCCGAACGACGACGTCAACAAAAGCCAGAGTTCCAATGACGTGTTCCCAACCGCGATGCACGTGGCCGCGGTGATCGCGGTGCGTGAGCACCTGATCCCCGAACTGAAAGTGCTGCATAAAACTCTGAGCGATAAGGCAGAGGCCTACCGCGATATCGTCAAAATTGGCCGTACCCATTTGCAGGATGCGACCCCGCTGACCCTCGGCCAGGAGATTTCCGGCTGGGCAGCCATGCTGGCGCATAATCTGCAGCACATTGAAGCCAGTATCCCGCATATCAGTGAGCTGGCGTTGGGCGGTACCGCCGTGGGTACCGGTTTGAATACCCATCCGGAATACGCGGTTCGCGTTGCCAAAGCGCTGGCTGACCTGACCGGGCAGCCGTTCGTTACCGCACCCAACAAATTTGAAGCGCTGGCCACCTGCGATGCGTTGGTGCACGGCCACGGCGCACTGAAAGGGCTGGCGGCTTCGCTGATGAAAATTGCCAACGATGTACGCTGGTTATCCTCCGGCCCGCGTTGCGGCATCGGGGAAATTTCGATTCCGGAAAACGAACCGGGCAGTTCCATCATGCCGGGCAAGGTCAACCCAACCCAGTGCGAAGCGATGACCATGCTGTGCGCGCAGGTGCTGGGCAACGACGTAGCGGTGAATATCGGCGGCGCTTCCGGCAACTTTGAGTTAAACGTGTTCCGACCGATGGTGATCCACAACTATTTGCAATCCATTCGCCTGCTGGCCGACGGTATGCAGGGCTTTAATGAGCACTGTGCGGTGGGTATCGAACCTAACCGTGACCGTATCAGCCAGTTGCTGAATGAGTCACTGATGCTGGTGACCGCGCTCAATACCCATATTGGTTATGACAAAGCGGCAGAAATCGCCAAGAAAGCGCACAAGGAAGGCCTGACGCTGAAAGCCTCGGCGCTGAAGCTGGGCTACCTGACCGAAGAGGAATTCGACCTGTGGGTACGCCCGGAAGATATGGTCGGCAGCATGAAGAAGTAATTGATAGCACCAGTGGCAAAGGGCTTACTTGAGGTAAGCCTTTTTTATTGAGAGAAATGCCTGGAGCCGGATGGTCATCGTCTGCGAGTGTGCAGCCTCAGCGATCGGGAACGTCGGTATATAAATGCAGTCGTTTGACCAGCAGCCGCAGCGGTCTGGCATCGGGTTTGTATTTATGTTTGACCGCCGCGGCGTCGTAATTGAGCAATTCGCCAATTTTTGGCACCTGAGCACCGTTTTCAACCTGGCACAGGGCAATCAGCGGCAGCGGGCAGGGGTGCTGCACCTGTTTTTGCTGCGGCTGATACCATACCCGGGCAATGGGTTGTACTTTCACTGGCCGCTTGATTTTTAGCGCCGCCTGCTGGGGCAGGCGACTGACATCATCGATTTCACGGCTGACCAGTTCTGCCCACTGTTCACGGTTATGTGGCGGTACCGCTCGGCCGGCTTTCAGGCTCTTTTCCAGTTGCGCCAGAATATCGTCGCGCTTTACGTTCTTGATAATATGCTTGTTGGCCCAACCGAAACGCACCGAGTCCGGATCCGTCACAACGGTCAAACTACGGTAGGCGCTAAGAGTAATCAGGCCGTGCAGATGAGTATGAACGAAGTCAAAGCGTTGCTCCGGCGCCAGGCCGGAATCGACGGTAATAATCTGTTCCAGCTCGGCTTTCAACCGGTTTATCAGACCAATTTGCGTCTGGATCTGCAGATATTCCGGCTGCTCTACCGCCAGGCAAATAACGCCGGGCAGGCGTACCGCCGCCTTGCTGCTGACGTTGTGTTTATTGTGATGGATAAACAGCCGCTGATAATGTTCCAGCGCGAGGTCGCGCGCCGCCTGGCCGACATACTGCTCGACGGCTATCTGTTCCACCGCCGCGTGCTCTTTGCCTTTCTCGATTTCCGGCAGGCTGAATACCCGCGCCGCCAGCAGCCGCAGCGGCAGGATCTGCTGGTGGAGCGCGGCCAGAGCCTGCTCCAACTCGGTGAAACACGCATTCATCCTGCCGATTAGACCGTATTTATCCATCATTCACCTCGTATTTTAGTTACAACATACAATAAGAGAACGGCAAACGAAAGGGCAACCTCGGCCACAGCGATAACAGCAGGCCCCCAGTGGTCCAGCCTGGCAGGGGAATTAAGGTTGCCGCCTGCTTCTGCGTACAGGCAGGCGGCAAGGAGAGGGGTCAGACGCGCGCCGCTTCCGGCAGTTTCTTCAGATAGTGCACTACCAGCAGAGCCAGCAGCAGCATCACGCTGATAAACGCCACCACACCGCTCCAGCCGAAACTGTGCCAGAACACGCCGCCGAGCGTACCGGCGACGCTGGAACCGACGTAATAGCAGAACAGATAAAGAGAAGACGCCTGGCCTTTGGCGCGCCGCGCCCGGCGGCCGATCCAACTGCTGGCAACCGAATGGGCGGCAAAGAAACCGGCGGTAAACAGCATCATGCCGATAAAAATAACCGCTACCGGCGCCAGTGCGGTAATCAGGATACCGATCAGCATAATCAGGATCGAAGCCAGCAGAACCGGGCCACGGCCGAAACGAGACGTCATTGCGCCAGCTTTCGGTGAGCTGTAAGAGCCGGTCAGATACACCACCGACAACAGGCCGACAATCGCCTGGCTGAGGTGATAAGGATCGGACAGCAGGCGGTAGCCAATGTAGTTGAACAGGGTGACAAAGCTGCCCATCAGCAGAAAACCTTCGGCAAACAGCAGCGGCAGGCCCTTGTCGTGCCAATGCAGCCTGAAGTTAATCAGCAGGGTACGCGGGCGCAGCGAACTGGCGCGAAAATGCCTAGACGCGGGCAGAATACGCCAGAACATGCAGGCTGCGGCCAGCGCGAACAACCCGATCACCGCCAGCGACACGCGCCAGGAGAAGAAATCGGTCAGCACCCCGGTTACCAGGCGGCCGCTCATGCCGCCGATGGAGTTGCCGCTGATGTAAAGCCCCATCGAAAAGGCGACAAAACTGGGGTGGATCTCTTCGCTTAAATAAGTCATGCCAACGGCCGCCACGCCGCTCAGCGACAGCCCAATCAGCGCACGCATCAGCAAGATACCGTGCCAACTGGTCATAAAGGCGCAAATCAGGGTGCATATTGCCGCCAGCAACAACGCCACCACCATCACCGATTTACGGCCGATGGCATCGGACAGCGGGCCGGTAAACATCAGGCCGACCGCCAGCAGGCCGGTAGAGGCCGAAAGCGACAGGCTGCTTTCCGCTGGCGAGATGCCAAAGTCCTGCGACAGAACCGGCAGGATCGGCTGCACGCAATACAGCAGGGCGAAGGTGGCCAACCCGGCGGAAAACAGCGCCAGGGTAACGCGCATAAACTGCGGCGTTCCGCGTTCGATGTAGGGGAGTTTATTCAGGGTGGAGCGTTTGGCTTTTGGCGCAGCAGCCGCATCGTCGTTGGCGGCCAGCGTCGACGGCATGTTCGCCGTAGAACGCACAGGGGTTGTCACAGTCTTTCCTTACCGAACTTCGGGCGATTTAAACAGGTACATCATGGGGTAACAAAATGATAGGGAGAGCCCAGTTTTTTGTCTAATATATTAATAATTCAAATTAAGACGTTTAAAGTATGAATATCGAGCTGAGACACCTGCGCTATTTTGTCGCCGTGGCGGAAGAACTGCATTTCGGTCGTGCGGCGGAACGTCTGCGCATTTCGCAACCGCCGCTCAGCCAGCAAATCCAGGCGTTGGAGGAAATGGTCGGCGCGCGTTTGTTGGCGCGCAACAACCGCAATGTCAGCCTGACGCAGGCGGGAGAAATGTTCCTGAAAGAGGCTTATCAGGTGCTCGATCAGGTCAGCCGTGCGGCGGAGAAGGCCGCGCGACTGGAGCGTGGGGAACTGGGCGAGTTGACCATTGGTTTCACCTCTTCGGCGCCGTTTATCAGCGTGGTATCGCGCAGTTTGCGAGCTTACCGCCAACAGCACCCGCACGTGCATATAAAAATGCGTGAAGTGAACACCAAGCAACAGATCGAACCGCTGCTCAACGGCGAGTTGGATCTGGGCGTGATGCGCAATACGCGCTTGCCGGAAGTGCTGAAGCATCAACTGTTGCTGTGCGAGCCACTGGTTGCGGTGGTGCCGGAAGGGCATCCGCTGACCCATGTTGCACCCGGCACCTTGCGTTTCCAGCATCTGGCGGAAGAACCCTTTGTGTTTTTCTCGCGGGAGGTAGGCACGGCGTTGCATGACGAAATCCTGTCGCTGTTGGCCAAAGCGGGGATCACGCCTTATATCACCCAGGAAGTCGGTGAAGCGATGACCATCATCGGCCTGGTGTCTTCCGGGCTGGGTATTTCTATTTTGCCGGCGTCTTTTGGCCGGGTGAAAGTCGATGGGGTGAAATACCTGCCGCTGGCGGAACCGGAGGCGATGACCGAAGTCTGGTTGGTGCATCACCGCCAAAGGGCGCTGACCGCTGCAGCCAAATCCTTGATGACGCTGCTGTTGCCGTAACGGAGTTCTGCGCAAATAAAACGCAATCCGCGGCGAAAGCAGGGGGAATTTGTGCTGCAAATCACATAACGAATCAAATAGTTGACGCTGTATTACAAAAGCCCCACCATAGCCGATAGTCTTTATTTAGAAGCGCGAAAAATAGTAGGAGCAGGTTTGTGATTGCTGTTGGGCAGCCTGGGCATATCGATCAAATCAAGCAAACAAACGCAGGGGCAGTTTATCGGCTAATCGATCAACTGGGACCAATTTCGCGCATCGAACTGTCAAAACGGGCGCAGCTCGCCCCCGCCAGCATCACCAAGATCGTACGCGAACTGCTGGAAGCCCATCTGGTTAAAGAAACCGAGTTCCAGGAAGTTGGCAGCCGTGGCCGTCCGGCGGTTGGGCTGGTGCTGGACACCGAAGCCTGGCACTACCTTTCCGCACGCATCAGCCGTGGCACCATTACGCTGGCGCTGCGCGATATCAGCAGCAAACTGGTGGTGGAAGAGTTGTTGCCACTGGCCGCGGAACATCCCGAACCATTGTTAAAACGCATTCTTGCTGAAGTCGACCAGTTCTTTATCCGCCATCAAAGCAAGCTTGAACGCCTGACGGCGATCGCCATTACGCTGCCGGGCATGGTTGACGCGATCTCCGGCGTGGTACACCGCATGCCGTTTTACGATGTCGAGGATATGCCGTTAGGCCCGGCGCTGGAAACGCGTACCGGTCTGCCGGTTTACCTGCAGCACGACATCAGCGCCTGGACCATGGCCGAAGCCTTATACGGTGCATCGCGCGGCAGCCAAAACGTGATTCAGGTGGTGATCGACCACAACGTTGGTGCTGGGGTGATCACCGGTGGCAGGGTGCTGCATGCCGGCAGCCGTAGCGTGGTGGAGATTGGCCATACTCAGGTCGATCCTTACGGCAAACGTTGTTACTGCGGCAATCACGGTTGCCTGGAAACCGTCGCCAGCATCGAGAATATGCTGGAAATTGCCCGTTCGCGCCTCGGTACCTCAATGAGTTCCAGTCTGCACGGTGCACCGCTGACGGTCGAGTCGCTGTGTGATGCGGCGCTGGCGGGTGACCAATTGGCGAAAGACATTATCCTCGGGGTGGGGCACAGCGTGGGCCGCATTCTGGCGATCATGGTTAATCTGTTCAATCCGGAAAAAATCCTGGTCGGTTCCCCGCTGAACCGCGCAGCAGAAATTCTGCATCCGGCCATTGCCTCCTGTATACGTCAGCAGTCGCTGCCGGCCTACAGTGAGCAGGTGCAGGTGGAGTCCACTCAGTTCTTCAATAAGGGCACTATGCCCGGCGCGGCACTGGTGAAAGAAGCGTTATACAACGGTTCGCTGCTGGTGCAGTTGCTGCAAGGCTAATACCAATCAGCAATTCTTATCGTTTAACGACAAAAGGTTGAGCTACCTCAAGCCCCGTCTCCCCGGCATCCTCTAGACTTTTCCCGTTCGTCGCTTTCGCCACATTCTTGGCGACTTTTTGGTTAACGGTGCATCTCGGGGCAATTAAGTCATGTTAACGCGTTTATTTGTTACAGGTACGGATACCGATGTCGGTAAAACCGTGGTTTCTCGCGCTTTATTACAGGCGCTTGCTGCGCAGGGCCGTTCTGTGGCCGGCTATAAACCTGTCGCTGCGCGCTGTCAGGAAACCAGCGAAGGCCTTCGCAATAAAGACGCTTTGGTTTTGCAGGCATCTTCGACCATGCCGCTGTCGTATCAGGAAATTAATCCCATTACCTGTCTGGAAGAAGTCTTTCACGCGCAACCTACCAAGGAAACCAACTACGGTGTGATGAGCAGTGGGCTGCAACATTTGTCCACCAAAGCCGATACCGTGGTGGTGGAAGGGAGCGGTGGTTGGCGCGTGTTGATGAACGATATGCGGCCTTACGCCGAATGGGTCATTCAGGAACAGCTGCCGGTGGTTTTGGTGGTGGGGATCAAACTGGGCTGTGTCAGCCACGCTTTATTAACGGCGCAGGCGATCATTAATGACGGCTTGCCGCTGCTGGGCTGGGTCGCGAACCGCATCAATCCGGGGCTGGCACATTACGCCGAAACTATCGATGCGATGCAGCAACGCATTCCTGCGCCGCTGCTGGGTGAAATACCTTATCTGCCACGCGCCGAACAGCGGGAACTGGCACGTTATCTGGATATCTCTCCACTGCTAAACCGTTAGGCGTTGTGATAGACCGACACCGAACGTAAACCGCGTGAGACGGTGGTGGCGATCACACAGGCCAACAGGATCCCCGGTAGCAGGGTATATTCACCGGTCATTTCGAACACCATCAGCGCAGCCATTATCGGCGCGTGGGTGGTGGCCGCCAAAAGCGTAGCCATGCCGGTTAATGCCATCAGAATCGGTACCGCACTGCCCAACTCCGGCCAGATGGCGCAGAGTTGCCCAACTAATGAACCGAGCGCCGCCCCGACAAACAGCGTGGGTGTGAACACACCGCCAGGTGCACCGGATCCGCTGCTGGCGAGCACCGCCAGCAACTTGCAGATCAGAATGGCGCCTACCAGCAATACGCCGGGCGGCGCACTGAGCAGCGCCTGCACCACACTGTAGCCATTGCCCCATACCTCAGGAAACAGCAGCGACAGCAGCCCGACAATCAGCCCCCCTAACGCTAATTGCAGCGGCGGTTTTAGCCGTAGCGAACGGAATGCGCGACCGGAAGAAGACATTGCCCACAGGAATAACGGGCCGCAGACCCCGGCTAAAACGCCGAGCAGTGCCATCAACAGATATTGCACCGGCCAGGGGGCGGGCAGCGGCTCTACCAGATACAGCGGCGCCTGACCGCCGTTGAGCAGGTTGGTCACCAGCAGGGCGCTGACGGCGGCAATCACCACCGGACCCAGTGAGGCCAGCATCAGTGTGCCAAACAGAATTTCGGCGATAAACAGACTGCCGGCCAGTGGAGCGTGATAAGCGCTGGCCATACCGGCTGCGGCACCGCAGGCCACCCACAGTTTCCACTCTTTCTCATGGGTGAAGCGCTGGGCAAAGACGGAACCTACCAATGCCGCCAGCAGGATCATCGCGCCTTCGCGGCCGATAGCGCTGCCGCTGGAGACCACCAGCAGTGAGGCCAGGCATTTCACCAGGCTGGCGCTGACGTCCAGGCGGCCATCACCGGTTTCGATCGCCTCCATATAATCAGTGGGAGCAACCTGCCGCTGGTGCTGATAGCGCTGATAAACCCACAATAGCAGGCCTGCCGCCAGCCCACCCAGCGCCGGGGTTAACGCTCTGCGCCAGCCGGGCAATGCGGCGGCGGCGGCCACCAGGCTGCCGTCTTCATGATCGAGCAATAACCATTCCAGCCCGAGCATCGCACGGTGAAACAGCCAAACCACCAACGCAGCGGCAATACCAAGAAAGATGGCGATAAACAGGCGGCGCAGCAGGGCGCGATAGTGGTGCAGGTGGACCAATCGTTTCATGCGTCAGTAAAATCGTGAGAAAAATGAAAGGGTCGCTGAGCATTGTGCTTGCCACCCCGGCCGAAGACCAGAGAATCTTTACAAATCCGCAGACAGGCTCGCGGTTTATTCGTTACGACGAGCCACGAGATGGCTTTGTGTTACGATGTCACTTTCTGTTCAAATGGTGCGTTTATAATCAGTAAAAACAGGGAAATAGACACCGGTAACGGCAAGCTCTAATTCGGCTGGTATAATTTAAGGCAAACAAGAATCCACGGTTTGTAATAACGCCATGACAAATAACGATGCATCAGCCCCAATCGCTCATCGCCCCTTAATCCTGATTGCCTGCATGTTGGCGATGTTTATGTCGGCCATAGAAGCGACCATTGTCGCCACGGCGATGCCAACCATCATCGGAGATCTTGGTGGTTTTTCCCTGTTAGGCTGGGTATTCGCGGTCTATCTATTGGCGCAGGCCATCACTATTCCCATATATGGTCGGCTGGCGGACCTGTTGGGGCGCAAGCGGGTATTTTTCTTTGGTGCATCGCTGTTTTTACTGGGTTCGGTGCTGTGCGGTTTCTCGCCGAACATGTACTGGCTGATCGGTTTTCGTCTGCTGCAGGGGTTGGGGGCCGGGGCGATTATGCCAACCGCGACCACCATTATTGGTGATATCTACAGCCCTACCGAGCGGCCCAAGGTGATGGGCTATATTTCCAGCGTTTGGGGGGTGTCGGCGATTATTGGACCCTTGCTGGGGGCGTTTATCGTCCAGCATTTGCCCTGGGCGTTGGTGTTCTGGGTCAACTTGCCGATCGGTCTGTTGGCGATGTTTTTCCTGGCTCGTTATCTGCCTTCCCGTCAGCAGGTGCGCGAACACGCGTTGGATCTGGCGGGGACCGCCTGGCTGACGTTGTTTGTTACCGCGTTGCTGCTGTCACTGCTGCAGGCAGAAAATCTCGGTTGGTGGGTGCTGCCGTTGTTGGCGTTGGCGGCCGTCTCGCTAATGTTGCTGATCCGCCAGGAACGACGAGCGCCGGAGCCACTGTTTCCGTTGGCGTTATGGCAAAGCCGGGTGATCGTGGCCGGCAATATTGGCGGCCTGGTGATTGGCGCGGCGATGATGGGCATCAGTGCTTTTCTGCCGACCTTTATTCAGGGCGTGATGGGCGGAACGCCCCTGGAGGCCGGTACCACGCTGGCGCTGATGTCGATTGGCTGGCCGCTGGCCAGTACCTTCAGTGGTCGACTGATGCTGATGACTTCTTATCGCACCACGGCACTATTGGGAGCGTTGTTATTACTGGCCGGCGGCCTGATTCTGTTGTTGCTGCAGCCGACCGGCGGCTTATTGTGGGGCCGGGTGGCGGCGTTTATGGTTGGTGCCGGTATGGGGTTGTGCAACACCACGTTTCTGGTTTCGGTGCAGAATGCGGCTCACCACAGCATCCGCGGCATTGCCACCGCCTGCACGGTGTTTACCCGGATGATGGGTTCGGCCATTGGTACCGCCATTTTGGGCGCAACGCTGAACATCAACTTGCAGTTTCGTTTGCCGCAAACGACCGATCCGGTACAACAACTGATGGAACCGGCTGCGCGTAGCGCGATGACGCCAGAAATACTGGCGGAGATGACGCAGCAGGTTGCCGCTTCGTTGCATTGGGTATTTTTGGTTTCTGCACTGTTGTCATTGCTGGCACTGGCGGCGGCGATGCTGATCCCGGCGCGGCACAGGCCACAGGGTGAGGGGGAAGAGGCGGAACAGGCTTAAATAAAAAGGAAAGGGCGCACTGAGCGCCCTGAGCGGAAACTATTGCGAGGTTTTGGTATCCTGACTGGTGCCGGTCTGAGCCGCGTCACCATTGTCATCGCCGTTGCCCAGGCGAGTATAAACAATCTTCTGCGTGTCATTTTCGCAGTGGCCAACTACCAGACCACCGGCCTGTTGGGCCTGATCGTTCGGCACGATATCCAGTTTGAAACCAGACTCAGGCACGCCGTTTTTGACGATTTTCTGCGAAATGTCTGCCTTCACGCTTTCGCATGAGGCCAGGGCGGCCAACGGCGCAGCAGCCATCAGCAGTGCACCCAGAATAAGCGCTTTTTTCATCCATTCGTCCTTATTTGAAAATGGGCTTACTTTGTCAGGATAGCAGCTACGGTGGCGAAGAGTAACGGCCACCGTCTTGCTGCGACCAGATTAAGGATTAATCTGACGACCGGTCTGGCGATCCAGACATTTACGGGTGTTTGGTTCCCAGTAAGCATTGACGTTCAGGCTATCATCGCAGCGCTCTTCGCTGTCAATCGCCTTGTCTACCTTGTCGAACTCTTTCTCCACGCGGGTGTTAACCTTATTGCGCAGGGATTTGGTATCGTTAAACTGCTGTTTGCTCTGACGGGCCGCTTCGGTACTCATGGCACCGCTGTTGCTGCCATCGACGGTAACGCAGGTGCTGCCCTGAGTGCAGTTGGCGGCCAGCGCCGGAGCCTGCCAGGCCCCCATCAGCATCAGCATGGCGACCGGCAGCATCCCGCGCAGCAGTCGTTGAGTCGAAAGTGTTTTCATCGTTTCATCCTTATGAGTTAGTGTTGCCTGATAACGGCAACACTGGCTTTACCGCGCCCGCAGGCGTGTTGATAAATATACCATCGCGCTGTCGGACTGCACCAGTCAAGCACGGCCTTGTTTAGTTTACAGAGAGAAAGTTTCCCCGATGTTAAAGACCACCCTGTTATTTTTCGCCACCGCACTGGCCGAGATCATCGGCTGTTTCTTGCCCTATTTGTGGCTGAAAAAAAGCGCCAGTGCCTGGTTACTGTTGCCGGCAGCGGCCAGTCTGATGCTGTTTGTCTGGTTGTTGACGCTGCACCCGGCAGCCAGTGGGCGGGTCTACGCGGCCTATGGCGGGGTCTATGTGGCGACGGCGTTATTGTGGTTGCGGGTGGTAGACGGAGTGAAACTATCAGCGCTGGACTGGTTGGGAGCCGGCGTGGCCCTGGCCGGCATGTTGATTATCGTTTCCGGCTGGCGCGCGGCCTGAGAAACGACGGCAGGGACAGGCCCTGCCGCTCAGGATTAAGACTCGCGGTGGATGTTCAACCCGGCAAAGGATTGGCTGACCGGCATGATTTCCAGAGAGTTAATGTTGACGTGGGCCGGCAGGGTCGCGACCCAGAACACCGACTCTGCGATATCCTCCGGCGTCAGCGCATTGGCACCGTCGTAGACCTTATCCACCTTGCCGTCGTCGCCTTTGAAGCGCACGTTGGAAAATTCGGTGCCGCCCACCAGGCCCGGCTCAATATCGGTCACACGGATGCGGGTACCGTGCAGATCGGCACGCAGACCGAGGCTGAACTGTTTGACGAAGGCCTTGGTTGCGCCATAAACGTTGCCACCGGCATACGGCCAGTTGGCTGCGACCGAGCCGATGTTGATTATGTGGCCAATGTTGCGTTCGACCATGTCCGGCAGCAGGGCGCGGGTCATATTCACCAGGCCTTTGGTGTTGGTGTCGATCATGGTTTCCCAGTCGTCGGCGTTGGCCTTGTGCGCCGGCTCCAGACCCAGCGCCAGCCCGGCATTATTGACCAGTATATCAATGTGGCGCAGCGCTGCCGGCAGCTCATCAATCACCTGCTGAATGGCCGCGCGATTACGCACGTCGAGGCGGACGATATGCAGTGCTTCACCCAGCTCGTCTTTCAACTCTTCCAGACGTTCGATACGACGGCCAGAGGCAATCACCTGATGGCCTTCGCGGATAAAACGCCGTGTAATGGCCTCACCAAATCCGGATGTGGCACCCGTAACAAAAATGATCATGTTGCTGTTCCTCAACTGTTTTTACCCTACATGCTACTAGCATTAGCATAATCCCACTTTAAGTGGCAGTGGTTATCGGCTTCCACACTGAAAAACCGCCATCGCTGCTGCCAGACGGGCGGTTTTTTCAACAGTTAACATAGGTGATGACGAACTGTGGGCCGGTCGATCCGGCCCTGGGGATAGCAGTTAAAGCTGCGGTGGTATGTGATAGACCACGCAGTCGTATTTGGTGTTTTCACGTCGGCCGGCCACTACGCCGCCCAGAGATTCGGCGATACGTCGGCTTGGCGTATTCTGTTCGGCCACCGGGTAGATAAAGTGACGCGGATGGTAACGTTCGCTTGCCCATACTGCCATGGCGTGAACGATTTCGCGCCCATAGCCATTGCCGTGCAGGTTCTCTTTCACCCAGATGCCCAGTTCAGGCGTGGTGTTGTACAGATCGTGCACGCCGCCCATGCCGACAAACTGTTTGGTGTCGCGCAGGCGGGCGATGTAAATCATTTCCTCGCCTTCGCGGATCAGCGGCAGCCAGGTTTGCCAAACGTTGGCAAAGGCTTCCGGCGACTCCTCGGGCTCAAAGTTCATAAAGCGCGTCAAGGTAGGGGTGATCGCCTGGTAAACATCGTCGGCGTCTGCTGCGGTAAAAGGGGCAATCAACAACCGGTCGGTATTCACGCGGCACTGAGAAAGGTCACTGTGAATCATTATTATTACCTCGCTTTTCAGGCCAAAACGGCAAAAATCCGCACCGGTGAAACGGGGCGGATCATCGATATTACGTTGATTGGCGGCAGATGCGACTTATTTTTGCAATCGTTGGGGGGAGTTTGGCACCGTGGCGGCCGGTTTTCTCTGGCGAACCTCGCTGCCGGCGTTGGCGTTCAGGGTAAAGCAGTCAACCACGGCCAGCAGGGCAATCACGCCGATGACCACAAATGCCCACTGAAAATCGACCAGGGGGATGCGCTCGCCCGATTGCGGCATCAACATTTCTGCCAGCCGCAGGGCCAGTGCGCCGATGGCGATACCCAGCCCGCTGCCCATTTGCTGCGACACATTGAACAGCGTGTTGGCACCATTCATCTGTGGCTGTGGCACTTCGGAAAACGCCAGCGTATTGAGCGCGGTGAACTGCATGGACCGCGTCAGCCCGCTGACGAACAGCAGCGCCAGAATCAGCCAGGTCGGGGTCTGTGGCGTCAACAGCGCGCAGGCGAAAATAGTGGCCGCGTTCAACAAACCATTGACCACCAGCGTGGTGCGAAAGCGAAAACGGTACAGCACCGCCGAGGTAAACGGCTTCATCACCAGATTCCCGGCAAAAACCGCCAGTACCAGCAGCCCGGCGTCGAAGGCGTTCAGGCCAAAACCGATCTGGAACAGCAGCGGCAGCAGGAAGGGCACGGCGCCAATGGCGATACGGAACAGCGTGCCTCCCCAAATGGTGACGGCGTAACTTTTGATTCGCATCGCCCAAAGATTGATCAGCGGGTGCTCGGTGCGTTTGGCGTGACGAACCGCCAGTGTGCCTAATGCCAGGCTGCCGAGAATACACAGTGCAGGCACCAGCCAGGACAGTTGCGGGTGGTTGATCAAATCCAGACCGAACATCAGGCCGAAGCAGGCGATGCCGGTCAATACGAAGCCGAGTGCGTCAAAAGGCACTCCTTTCTGCGACGCTTCCTGCGGGATCAGCCGCCAGGCCAGCCACAGCGCGGCGATACCCAGCGGCACATTAAGAATAAAGATCCAATGCCATGAGGCGTAGGTGGTAATAAAACCGCCGACCGGCGGGCCGAGGATTGGGGCTACCAGCCCTGGCCAGGTAATGGTGGCAATGGCCTTGATCAGATCCGGTTTGGCAGTGTTACGTAGCACCACCAGGCGACCCACCGGCACCATCAGCGCACCCCCGAAGCCTTGCAGAATACGGGCGGCGGTGAAGGTGGGCAGGTTAACGCTGGCGGCGCACAGCACCGATGCCAGGGTAAAAATCAGCACCGCGGCGGCAAAGATATTGCGGGCACCGAAGCGGTTGGCAATCCAGCCACTGGCAGGAATAAACACCGTCAGCGTCAGAATGTAAGCCGAGATACCAATGTTCATGTCCACCGGCCTTACGCCGAAGGCCGCCGCCATCTGCGGCATGGCGGTGACAATCACCGTGGCGTCGAGGTTTTCCATAAAGAAGGCACCCGCCACCAGCAGCGGCAGCGCGCTGGCGCGTGAAAAAAAACTCATGGCTGAGTGCGCCGGGCGGAGTAAAAACAGCATGCAGGCATGACAGAAACCTCGTTTCAAAAATGTTAACGCTGGCAGAGTTTTGGAGCATAGCGCATCACACAGAGGTTAAAAAGAGGTTAAGCAGGTGATAATTAGCGGGCGCAGCAATAGCGCCCGCAACGTTGTTGGCCGGTTTGGTCTTCGCGCATTATCAGCGACTCAATTTTCACTCAAGCGTTGCCCCGTCGCGGCGTCGAACAGGTGGATCGCCTCGGTATTGGGCATCACCCACAGCGGCTGACCGCTTTCGGCATTAACCCGCCCGCTGAGCTGGACATGCAGCCGATAACCGCCCCAGGTAAGGTGCAGCAGGCTGACATCGCCGGTGATCTCCATCAGGCGCAAGGTGGCGGCAGGCTGCTGGCTGGTTTCCACTAAACGGAAATCATGCGGACGTAGCCCGAGGATCACCTGGCTGCCGGGCGTCGCCAAGCGCCACTTGGCCGGCAGCGGTAGCCACAATTCACCGCAGGCCACACCGGGCAGATTGTCACGCGGCGTGACGATGCCTGCCAACAAATTCATTGGCGGTGAGCCGATAAAACGCGCCACAAAGGTGTTGGCGGGCGCATCGTAGATCTCCAGCGGCTTGCCTTGCTGCACGATATTGCCGTCTTTCATCACCACGATTTGGTCAGCCAGCGTCATCGCTTCGATCTGGTCGTGGGTGACATACACCGTGGTGGTCTTGAACTGCTGATGCAGTGATTTAATCTCGGCGCGCAGCTCCATCCGCAACTGGGCGTCGAGGTTGGACAGCGGTTCATCGAATAAAAAGACCTTCGGGTTACGCACCATGGCACGGCCCATCGCCACTCGCTGGCGTTGGCCACCGGACAGTTCTTTCGGATAACGCTGCAACAGATGGTCGATCGCCAAAATGCGCGCGGCCTGTTGGACCTTGGCCTGTTGTTCGCTTTTGGCGACCTTCATCACCTGCATGTGAAATGCCATGTTTTCTGCCACCGTCAGATGTGGGTAGAGCGCATAACTTTGGAACACCATGGCAATATCGCGATCGGCCGGATCCAGATCGTTAATCTTTTGCTTATCCAGCAGGATCGCCCCCTCGGTCAGCGTGTCCAGCCCGGCCAGCAGCCGCAGCAGGGTGGACTTGCCGCAGCCGGACGGGCCAACCAGCACGGTAAAGCTGCCGTCGGGGATGGTCAGATCCAACGGATTCAGCACCCGCTGCTTGCCATAGTATTTGGCGACTTTTACCAGTTCGACACTTGCCATCAGACCATTTCTCCGGCGCAGGTTTTCAGCGTGTTCCAGTCCAGATACTGGCGTGGCGAACTGCTGATGGCGTGGCTGGCGGCGCGAATGCCCCAGCGCAACGCTACCGCAGCCGAATGGCCGAGCAGGCAAGCGCTCAGGAAACCGGCGTTAAAACTGTCGCCGGCACCTATGGTATCGACCACCTTGATCGGATGTGCCGCCGCCTGCAACTGCCGTTCGCCGCACCACAGGCGTGCACCGTCCGGGCCGCATTTCACCACGCAGGCGGCGTCGGCCGGCTGTTGGCGGTTCAGCGTCCGGGCGGCGGTGTACAAATCTTCATGACCTGCCATGCCACAGGTTTCCACTTCATTGAGCAACAGGATGTCGCAGAACGGCAGCCAGTCGGCGATCTGCCCTCGCAGCGTATCGCTCCAGCCCTGCGGCGGCCAGCCGGTATCAACCGCGATGCGATAGCCGCGCTGGCGCAGGGTTTGCAGCAGCGCCGGGTATTCCGCCAACAGGGTGGTACACAGGAAGGTGCCGCACAGCAAAATGGTGTCGCCATTACCGGCAAACAGCGGGATCTGATGCAATACGTCGTCCTGACTCAGGCGGGTGATATGGCCCTGATTGCTGAAAAAGGTGCGCTCGTTGTCGGGGTGGGTGACACCGAAGGTCAGCGAGGTTTCGCAACTGTAGGTCGGCCAGTACAGCGAGCTTTCCGGGAACAGTTGCGCCAGCCAGGGGCTGAAATAGTCGTTGCCCTGATTGGCCACCAGCCGGTAAGGCGTCTCCAGCGCCGCCAACGCCAGCGCGCAGTTGCCGGCCGAGCCGCCGGGGCGCAGTTCGCTGTGATCCAGCATCGCCTCGGTGCCTTTCTGCGGCCACTGGTGCAGGGTGCTCATGATCACGTCGACGTTGATATTGCCGACCACGTACAGGGTGGGTTTGGTGTTGGTATTCATCATGTGAATTCTTTCCCTTTTAAGTCAGCCCTTGCTGCCGCCGCTGGTTAACCCGCTGACCAGCGTTTTTTGCAGCCAAATGGCAATAAAGAGTGGCGGTATGGCGGCCAAAATGCCGACTGCGGCGATCAATCCGTCATCGGTGGCGCGCCCGGCGGTGAAACCGGCGATGGTCACCGGCAGCGTCTGGGCCTGAATATTGCTGGTAAACAGCAGCGCGTAGAAAAATTCGTCCCAGGCCAGCAACCAGCCGAACAGCGCCGAGGCCCCGAGCGCCGGCTTCGCCAGCGGCAACGTGATGCGCAGCAGCACCTGCCACTGACGCAGCCCATCCAGCCGCGCCGCCTGTTCGATATCGATCGGCAAGGCGTCGAACTGATTCTTCAGCATCCAGGTGAGGAACGGCAGGATCAGCGAGCAGTAGACCAGCACCAGGCCGATATGGGTGTTCAGCAGCGCCAGCTGTTGCAGAATAAAGTACAGCGGCAGCACGAAGGCGACCGGCGGCACCATATAAATCGCCAGACTGGCGAACAGCCAGCCGTCGCGGCCCGGATAGCGTGAGAAGCTGAACGCCGCCGGGATCGCCAGCAGCAGCGAAATCAGCGTGGCGCCGCAGGCCACCAGCAGGCTATTGAACAGCGCGTGCAGGAACAGTGCCCCAGGCTGGCCGGCCTGTAACGACAGCAAGCTGCCGTAGCGTGAAAAGTCCCAGCGGCGCGGCAGCCATTCCAGCGGCACGCGGGTCAGATCGGCGGAGGAACTGACGCTCATCAAAAACAGCCACAGCATCGGCGCGAGGATCGACAGCGCCAATAGCAGCGCGGCGCCATAGCGTAGTATCAGGCGGATTTTACGCTTCATCGGCGAGGCTCCTTCGGCGTTGGCGGAACAGCATCAGCATGTAGAGTGCGATCAGCAAACCGCACAGCAGGGTCATCAGCACTGCGTAGGCGGCGCCGCTGCCGGCACGCAGATAGCTGAACGATTCCTGATAAACGAAAAAGCTGAGGGTCTTGGTGCTGTCCATCGGCCCGCCGCGGGTCATCACGTAAATGATGTCGAACACCTTGAAGGCGTCGATGGTGCGTAACACCAGCGCCACCGCCAGCGGGGCCAGAATGGCGGGCAGGGTGATGGCACGGAATCGCCGCCAGGCGGAAGCGCCGTCCAGTCGGGCCGCCTCGTACAAATCCTCCGGGATGGATTGCAGTGCCGCCAGCGTCAATAGGGTGATCAGCGGGTAGTTTTTCCAGATATCCGCCAGCATCACCGCGTTCAGCGCCGAGGCAGGGTCGCCCAGCCAACTGCGGTAATGGTCAATGACCCCAAGCTGGGTCAGCAGCGCATTGATGCTGCCGTAATCCGGGTTGAAGTTCAGCCGCCACATTGTCGCGTTGACGATGGTGGGCAGCGCCCAGGGCAAAATCACCAGTACCCGCAGCAGGTTGCGGCCGTGGAATTGCTGGTTGAGCAGCAGCGCCACCAACACGCCAATCACCCCTTCGAACGCCACCGAAACCACGGTGAAATAGAGCGTGCGCCACAGCGCGGCCTGGAAATCCGGGTCGGTCAGGGCATACAGAAAGTTATCGACGCCGACCCAGGCAGGCGTTACGCCGTCACCGACCAGCGCCGCGTCGGTAAAGCTCAGCCACAGGGTGCGGCCCAGCGGCCAGGCGGTTAACAGCAGCATCATCAGCAGCATGGGTGCCAGCAGCACCCATGCCTGACGCCGCTCACGTTGGGGTAAAGTGAGCATCGTCATCCCTTAACGTAGCCGCGCAGCGCTTTTGGTGGCAGCGTCCAGGCCCGCTTGCGGCGTCACCTTGCCTTGCAGGATCTGCTGCAGATCCTGCTGCAACCCATTGGAAAGCCGTGAGTAATCGGCGGTTTCAGGGCGCGACAGCATCACGTTCAACGACTGTTTGGCGGCGGCGATTAACGGCTCCTGACCCTTCTGCACCGCCGGATCGTCGTAAGACGACTTCCAGATCGGCAGGCTCAGTTTGGCGTATTTGTCCTGCACCGGCTGTGAGGTCATGTAGCTGATATATTGCCAGGCCTGATCGGGGTGGGCGCTGGCCTTGGCGATGCCCAGCCCCATCGAACCGTTAACCGCAGAGACCTGACCCGCCACCGATCCCGGAGCCGGCACGATGCCGACGTCACCGGCCACTTTGCTTTGCTTGGGATCGTTGGCCATGTTGTACATGTAGGTCCAGTTAAGGGCGAAGGCCGCGTCACCGTTGGAAAACGCTTTGCGCACGTCCTCTTCCAGATATTCGCGGGAGTTCGGATTGGTCAGCCCCTTGTCCAGCGAGGCTTTCATATAGTCGACGGCCTGCAGTGAACCTGGGCTGGAGAAGGTGATTTTCCCCTGCTGGATAAACTGCCCCTTATAGGCAGACACCAGGGTGGTGTAATCGCAAACCAGTGCCTCGGCCTGTGACCAGCTCCATACCAGCGGGTATTTGACCACGTTTTTTTGCTTCAGGATCTCTGCCTGCTGCGCCAGTTCCTGCCAGGTTTTCGGCGGGGCGGCAATCCCGGCCTTGGCCAGCATGGCCTTGTTGTAATACAGGTATTTGGTGTCGAGGATCCACGGCATGCCCCAGCGCTTGTCCTTATAGGTGACGGTGGTCATTGCTCCGGCAAAGATTTTGGCGCTGTCGTCGGCGCTGATGCGCGAAGTGACGTCCTGCAGCAGGCCGAACTTGGTGAATTCCGCCGGCCAGATGGCGTCGAACAGCACCACATCGTAGCCGTTGCTGCCGGCACCGCGCGCCGCGACGATTTTATCGTGCAGCGCCTCGTAAGGAACGAACTCCAGGTTAACGGTGATGTCCGGGTGCTGCTTGCTAAAATCGGCGGTCATGGCACGGATATCATTTTCGCTGTACGCCGCCTGGGTCATAAACAACGCGTTAATTTGCGTCGGGGCGGCATAGGCAGATGACAGGCTGAGCGCCAGGAGCGACAGGGTACAGACTGCCGTAGCGGCAAGGGTATGGCTTTTCATTGTGCGTTCTCCGGTGTTAAAAAGATTCTTAAATCAATTTGATTGCTTTAATGGAGGGCACCATACTGCAAACACCGATTTCCCTTTCTGCATAGGCAGTTATGACGACATCCGGCACTAACCTTGAACATGCTCGTGCACACAACCGGCGCGTAGTGATAGAGGCTATCCGTCTGCACGGTGAACTGACCCGTGCCGAAATTGCCCGGCTGACCTCACTGACGCCGCAAACCGTTTCAAACATTGCAACAGAACTGGAACAGGCCGGTATTCTCTCCTCGCACCTGCCGCGTCGTGCCGGCGGGCGAGGTCAACCGGCCACGCCGTTGACCCTGAATCCAGATAGCGCGTATTCCATCGGTATCCATCTGGATCACCAGTCACTGCTGATCATCGTGGTTGATCTCTCAGGCAGCGTTCGTTTCCACCGGCTGATTATGGTGCAAAAGCCGCAACCTGCTGCCACCTTGAAACTGATTTGTGATGTACTGCAAGAAATGCGCCAGCAGCCGGATCTGAGCTGGAGAAAAATGCTGGGCATCGGCGTAGTGATGCCGGGGCCGTTTGGCGTGGAAGGGATCTCGTCGGTCGGGCCGACCACGCTTAACGGTTGGAAAAATATCGATGTGGTGGCTGAGCTTAACGCGCAAAGTGGCCTGCCGGTGACGCTGGAGAACGATGCTACCGTGGCCGCTATCGGCGAGCGTTTGCACGGTGTTGCCAGGCAGCTTAATTCCTTTATTTATTTGTATCTCGGGACCGGACTTGGGGCAGGGATTTTTACCGATGGCCGAATTTATACCGGCCATGCGCACAATGCTGGTGAAGTCGGCCACATGATTGTGCAACCGGGCGGGCGGGCCTGCTACTGCGGCAACCAGGGGTGTCTGGAGCGTTATGTCTCGTTGCAGGCGGCTTATGAGAGCTGCGGGCTGGATCCGATGCGCGCCATGCCGCAAGACCTGCTGACGCTACCGCAGCCGCAGATCGACGCCTGGCTGGATACGGCGGTGCCGGCGTTACGCCAGGCGATCAATATTATTGAGTGTATGTTTGACGCCGAAGCGGTGATTATTGGCGGGTTGATGCCGGAAAGTATCGTAGAACAGTTGATCAAGCGCCTGGCGCCGCTGCACCGGTCGGTGCGCAGCAAATATCTCGACGGTCTGCGGGTTCGATTGGGGACTACCGGCGCGGATACCGCCGCATTAGGCGCGGCCGCGTTACCGCTGTTTGATGAATTTAACCCGCGCTATGAAGTGTTATTGAAGTCATAAATTTCATTCCCCCGATTTGTATTCTTGCCCGTTATTGGTGCAGGCTCACCATTAACTCAATATAAGCAAACGGTTACTATTTAAAGGCAACCGTTTGCTTATTTTCTGCTTATTTTTATTGATTCGGATTATTGTGAGGTGAGTTTTTATCTTTTTGTTTTTAAATGAAAATTATCAATAAAAAACCAACTGGCACGCTGCTTGCTATCCTTAAATCAACACCTGCGAACGATAAAAGACCAGCATGGCTCCCCGGGCTGAATTAACTCAGCCGGGGGCTGTGCGCTGGCCGGTAGAGAAGGAAAGCAAAATGAGCCTGTCATTCACCACGGCGATCCGTGGCAATTTTTTCGATATTGCTGCCTGTGTCGATCAACCGCAGCAGTTGGATCAGCAATTGCGACATATTCCTGACGGATTGCTGCTGCTCGATGAAGGCCGCATTGTCTGGTTTGGCCCCTGGCAGCAGGGGGAACTGCTGTTGCCACCGGGGTTTGAGGTCACTCATTATCAGGACAAATTGATAGTGCCGGGCTTTATCGATACCCATATTCACTACCCGCAAACCGAAATGATCGGTGCCTATGGCGATCGGCTACTGGCATGGTTGAAGCATTACACCTTCCCGACGGAAAGCCAATTCTGCTGCGAGCAGCACTCCGGCAAGATGTCGGCGTTCTTTTTACAGCAACTGTTAAGCAACGGCACCACCACGGCGCTGGTGTTCGGCACCGTGCATCCGCAGTCGGTTGAAGCGCTGTTCAGTCAGGCGGCGGCGCTGAATATGCGGCTGATCGCCGGCAAGGTGATGATGGACCGCCATGCGCCTGAGGAACTGCTGGAAACCCCGGAGCAGAGCTACCGCCAGACCCGCGAACTGATTGAGCGCTGGCACGGCAAGCAACGGCTGAGCTATGCCATCACGCCGCGTTTTGCGCCCACCAGCACCCCGGCGCTGTTGGCTCAGGTACAAAGGTTGCGTGAAGAGTTTCCGGATGCCTATCTGCACACTCACCTGAGCGAGAACCTGGAGGAAGTCGCCTGGGTGAAAGAACTGTTCCCGGACAGCCGCAGTTACCTGGATGTCTATCACCAGTATGGGTTGACCGGAGAGAGAAGCGTGTTTGCCCATTGCCTGCATCTGGAAGAGCAAGAGTGGGATTGCCTGTGTCACACCGGTTCGGCCATCGCCTTTTGTCCGACCTCCAATTTGTTCCTCGGCAGCGGCTTGTTCAACCTGCAAAAGGCCTGGCAGAAACAGGTCAGGCTGGGTATTGGCACCGACGTCGGTGCCGGTACCACCTTCAATATGCTGCAAACGCTGGGCGAAGCTTACAAGGTCGCTCAACTGCAGCGCTACCAGCTCTCGGCCTGCGAAGCCTTCTACCACGCCACATTGGGTGGGGCGCGGGCGCTGTCGCTGGATGACAAAATCGGTAATTTCTCGGTCGGCAAAGAGGCGGATTTTGTGGTGCTGGATCCGGCGGTATCGCCGCTGCAAAAACTGCGGCATGAAAACAGCCGTGAGCTGGCGGAGCAACTGTTTGTGCTGATGACGCTGGGCGATGACCGCAACGTTTACCGAACCTACGTCGACGGTAAAGTGGTGTACCGACCGGCTACGCAGCAGGAGGCGGCATGATCCAGTTTCTGCTTAATCAAACGCTGAAAAATGAAAGCGCGATCGACCCCAATACCACGGTGCTTAATTATCTGCGCCGCGATCTCGGCCGCTGTGGCACCAAAGAAGGCTGCGCTTCCGGTGACTGTGGTGCCTGCACCGTGGTGCTGGCGGAGCCGGACGGCGAAGGGATGCGCTATCGCAGCGTTAACGCCTGCCTGACGTTTGTCAGTGCGCTGCATGGCAAGCAGTTGATCACCGTAGAGGACCTGAAACGGCAGGGCCAATTGCACAGCGTGCAGCAGGCGATGGTCGACTGCCATGGATCGCAGTGCGGTTTTTGCACTCCGGGCTTCGTGATGTCGATGTTCTGTCTGCAAAAAAACGGTGAAGCCTATCATCGTGAACAGGCGCAGCAGGCACTGGCCGGTAATCTGTGCCGCTGTACCGGCTACCGGCCTATTTTGGCGGCGGCGCAGCAGGCGTGCGACAGCAAAACGCCAGATAGTTTTGAACGCGACCAACAGCAAACCTTGCAACAACTGCGGACTATCCCGGCGGCGACGCCGCTGGAGGCTGCGGGGAAACGCTGTCTGCTGCCGCAGAGCCTTGATGAACTGGCGACGCTGTATCTACAGCATCCGCAGGCCAAACTGTTGGCCGGTGGCACCGATCTGGCTTTGGAAGTCACCCAGCGGCATCAGGATTTACCCTTGATGATCGCCATTGGCCAGATTGAGGCGTTAAAACAGATTCGTCGGCACAACGATCGTCTGATTATTGGTGCCGGGGCGGCGTTGAGTGACCTTTACCCGCTGCTGGCTAACTACCACCCGGCCTTTGGCGAACTGTTGGCGCGTTTTGCTTCGCAGCAGATCCGCAACCAGGGCACGTTGGGGGGCAATATCGCCAACGCTTCGCCGATTGGTGACGCAGCGCCGCTGCTGCTGGCGCTGGATGCGCGGTTGATGTTGCGCTGTGGCGCCGTGCGGCGTGAACTGCCGCTGAACGACTTCTTCCTGGGCTATCGCCAAACCGCGCTGCAGCCGGGGGAGTTTATTGAAAGCATCGTGCTGCCGGGCCAGGCTCCGGCAGATTTCCGCGCCTGGAAAGTCTCCAAGCGGCTGGAGGATGATATTTCGGCGGTGTGCGGTGCCTTCAACCTGACGATTGAACAGGGGATTATCCGCGATGCCCGGCTGGCCTTTGGTGGCATGGCCGCGACACCGAAACGCGCCGTATTGTGCGAACGGCAACTGGTGGGGCAGCCGTGGCGGCGGACTACCCTGGAGCTTGCGGTTCAGGCGCTGGCGCAGGACTTCACCCCGCTGAGCGATTTCCGTGCCAGCAGCGCTTATCGCCTGTTGGTGGCGCAGAATCTGTTGCGTCGCTATTTCATTGCGCTGACTGAGCCACAGCTGGCGATCGAGGTGACGGCTTATGAGTAATAGCAAACGCACCGAATATACCCAGCAGCAGTTGGCCGAACGTTTCCGTCAGCCGCTGACGAGCGGCGTGGGGCGCAGTCGCAAACACGAGAGCGCCGACAAACACGTCAGCGGTGAAGCGCAATACATTGACGACCGGCTGGAGTTTCCCAACCAGTTGCATCTGGCGGCAAAACTGAGTGAGAAAGCGCATGCGCGCATCGTAAAACTGGATCTGTCCGCCTGTTACGATTTTCCTGGTGTGATACGGGTGATCACCTGGCAGGACGTACCGGGCGAACTGGATATTGCTCCGTTAACCTACGGCGATCCGCTGCTGGCGAAGGACGTGGTCGAATACGTCGGGCAGGTGATTGCGGTGGTGGCGGCGGAGGATCCGGAGATCGCCTGGCGGGCCGCGCAGGCCATTAAAGTGAGCTATCAGGAGCTGCCTGTACAGCTGGACGTCACCCAATCGTTGCGGGAAGGCTTCGTGGTTCAGGAAGCTCACCACCATCGACGCGGCGATGCGGATGGCGCACTGGCGCAGGCGTTGCATCGCATTCAGGGCGAACTGCACGTCGGTGGCCAGGAACATTTTTATCTGGAGACCCAGATTGCCTCGGTGCTGCCGGCCGAGGACGGCGGCATGCTGGTGTATTCATCGACCCAGAACCCGACGGAAATCCAAAAGTTGGTGGCCTCGGTGCTTAATTTACCGATACACAAGGTGACTATCGACACGCGGCGCATGGGCGGCGGCTTTGGCGGCAAAGAGACTCAGGCCGCCGGCCCGGCATGCCTGTGTGCGGTGGTGGCACACCTCACCGGGCGGCCGGTCAAAATGCGGTTGAACCGCCGCGACGACATGCTGATCACCGGCAAACGCCACCCGTTTTATATTCAGTATGACGTCGGTTTTGACGACAGCGGTCTGTTGAATGGGGTGAAAATCAGCCTGGCCGGTAACTGCGGCTACTCGCTCGATCTCTCCGGTTCTATCGTCGATCGCGCCATGTTCCATGCTGATAACGCCTATTTCCTGCAGGATGTGCTGATAACCGGCCACCGCTGTAAAACCCATATCGCCTCCAATACGGCCTATCGTGGCTTTGGTGGGCCGCAGGGCATGATGGCGATCGAGCAGATCATGGACCACATCGCGCGCTATCTGGCGCTAGATCCGCTGGCGGTGCGTAAAACCAATTACTACGGTAAAGATCAGCGCAACATCACCCATTACCATCAGCCGGTGGAACAGAATCTGCTGCAAGAGATCACCGCCGAACTGGAGCGCAGTGCGGATTATCAGGCGCGGCGTCAGGCTATCCGGCAGTTCAACGCACAAAACCCAATCCTGAAGAAGGGGCTGGCGCTGACGCCGGTCAAATTCGGTATCTCCTTTACCGCCGGCTTCCTCAATCAGGCGGGGGCGCTGGTACTGATTTACACCGACGGCAGCATTCAACTCAACCACGGCGGTACCGAGATGGGCCAGGGGTTGAACACCAAGGTGGCGCAGATTGTCGCCGAAGTATTTCAGGTGGAAATAGAGCGTATCCAGATCACCGCCACCGATACCGGTAAAGTGCCGAACACCTCGCCGACGGCGGCATCCTCCGGCACCGACCTGAACGGCAAGGCGGCGGAGAATGCGGCTTTGACCATCAAACAGCGATTGACTGACATGCTGGCCAGGCAGCATCAGGTTAGCGCTGAGCAGATCCTCTTCAACAATGGACAGGTCAGGGTGGGTGAACGCTATTTCAGCTTCGAACAGGTGGTTGAACAGGCCTATTTCAATCAAATCTCACTTGCCAGTACCGGTTACTACCGCACGCCGAAGATTTTCTACGATCGCGACAAGGCCAGCGGCCATCCTTTCTATTACTTTGCCTACGGCGCGGCTTGCGCAGAGGTGTTAATTGATACGCTGACCGGCGAATACAAACTGCTGCGCGCCGACATTCTGCACGACGTGGGCGACTCGCTGAACCCGGCAATCGACATCGGTCAGGTGGAGGGCGGTTTTGTGCAGGGCATGGGCTGGCTGACCAGCGAAGAACTGGTGTGGGACGATCAAGGCAGGTTGCTGACCCATGGCCCGGCCAGCTACAAAATCCCGGCGATTGGTGACGTTCCTGCGGATCTGCGCGTTACGCTGCTGGAGAACCGCAAAAACCCCGAGGACACGGTATTTCATTCCAAAGCGGTGGGCGAGCCGCCGTTTATGTTGGGCATCTCGGTCTGGTGTGCCATCAAGGATGCGGTGGCCAGTCTGGCGGACTACCGTCTGCAGCCCAATATTGACGCACCGGCCACGCCGGAGCGGGTGCTGTGGGGAGTACAGCAGATGCTTTCAAGTGACATTGTCACTGAATTGGCGGAGGAGAACGGCGATGGATGAGTGGATTGAGGCACTGGCCGATCTGCGACGGCGCGGAGAACCTTGCGTACTGGTGACGCTGGTGGATGAGCTGGGCTCCACGCCGCGTAATCGTGGCACCAAAATGTTGGTGACGGCCGAACGGGCGGTTAACACCATTGGCGGCGGGCACCTGGAGTTCCAGGCGTTGGCGATTGCCCGCGAGATGCTACAGCAAGAGGCGGCCACGCTGCGGCTGGAACGCTTTCCGCTGGCAGCACGGCTGGGACAGTGCTGTGGCGGTACTACCAGCGTGCTGTTCGAACCCTTGATCCCGCCACGCCCGCAAATTGCGCTGTTTGGCGCCGGACATGTGGGCCGCGCACTGGTCAATATCCTCGCTACGCTGCCATGCCGGGTACGCTGGGTTGATGGCCGGACGGCGGAGTTCCCGGCGCTGCTCCCGGCTGGGGTGCAACAAAACGTCTGCGAAGAACCGTTGGAGATCGTCGACGCCATGCCGCCGGGCAGCTATTTCATCGTTATGACCCACGACCACGCGCTGGATCTGGCGCTGGCGGAACGGATTTTACGCCGTGGCGATGCCGGCTACTTCGGTCTGATCGGCTCGCTGACCAAGCGCAAACGCTTCGAATATAAACTCGGTCAGCGTGGCATCAGCGAAGCGGCAATCGCCGGCATGCGCTGCCCGCTGGGTCTGCCGGATGTTAAAGGCAAACTGCCGGCCGAGATTGCAGTGGCGGTGGCCGCAGAGATCATTGCCTGCTACGGGCAGCGCTAGCCGGGTCAGCGCGGTTTATGGTTGAAGGATCACCACTTTTTGGTCGATGGCACCGAACACGGAGTGTCCGTCGGCATCGAATACTTCGATCCGCACCTGGTCACCCTGTACCAAATAGGGCTGCCGCTGACTTTCATCTACACCACTCAGCGCCTGACGCACCCGGGCTTCGGTAATGCAGGCGCTGCCGGATGCCGGATCGGCATTGCTGATGGTGCCTGCACCCACGATGCTGCCGGCCGCCAAAGCGCGGGTGCAGGCCAGGTGTGCAATAAGCTGTCCGAAATTAAATGCCGTATCATCGCCGGCGTCCGGAGCGCCAAACCATTTTCCATTTAGACTGACGCGCACCGGCAAATGCAACATTGCGTCCCGCCAGTTCGCGCCGAGCGCCGCGGGCGTCACGGCAACCGGGGCAAAGCTGGTGGCGGGCTTGCTCTGGTAGAAACCGAAACCCCGGGCCACTTCGTCGGGTATCAGACCGCGGAGAGAGATGTCATTGAGCAACACCACTAGCGCGATACACTCCAGCGCCTGCTCGGACGTCACCCCGAGAGGGACGTCAGTGGTGATTACGGCGATCTCTGCTTCAAAATCAATATCCAGCTCATCATCAGTGGCTTCGATCGGTGCGGTTGCCTTTAGCATCACGTCCGAACCGCCCTGATAAACCAGCGGCTTCTCTTCATATTGCGGAGGGATAGGTTCATTTCGCCATTGATACATCAGTTTGGCGTGGTGGCGATAAACGGAACCATCGACCCACTGATAGGCTCGGGGCAGCGGTGCCAGGCAACTTGAGGCAATGAAAAGGTCACTGCCGTCCCAGCCGTTCTCTGCCAGTTGCATCAGCTGCGGTGCTATAGCCGACCAGTTATCTAACGCTTCCTGCAGGGTGCGGGCAATAGCGGGCACGGCAATGCAACGTGAAAGATCGGGAGAGACCAGCACCAATTCGCCATCCCGACGGCCGTTTTCTCGCGTGGCCAAACGTAATTGCGGAGCCAGAGTGGCGTTCATGATTTCCCCTCAGCCAGGGCCTGACGTCGTGCCTGCTCTCGGGTCCAGGTTGCCAATTTCTGATGCGCCGAGTGGGCAAAGGCTTCCACTGTTTCGGCCGCCGCCACTTCGGTGGTCAACTCCAGACGAAACCCGTTCGGATCGAAGAAGTAAATGGATTCAATATAGCTGTCGTGATCGGTAACCCCAATTACTTCAATGCCCTGCGCGAGGAGTCGTTGATGCATGCTGTCCAGATCGGCCCGGTTATCCACTTTCAAGGCAATATGGTTAACCCATTCCGGGGTATTTGGGCTGGGTTGCGCCGCTATCCCGTCCCCCAAATCGAAGAAGGCGATATGCGAATTATCTTTCATGCGGAAAAAGATATGTACATACGGGCAGTACTCACCGGTGCTGGGGACATGATCGTTTTTAATCACATGGACCAGCGGTAAGCCGAGAATATCTTCATAGAAATGACGGGTTTCTTCTGCGTCCCGGCAACGCCAGGCAAAATGGTGCAGCCGACGGATCGGCCTGGCATGGTTGTCGGTTTTAACCGCCGTTTCTTTAGACGATGGAAGATCGGTATGCATGATGTAAACCTCCAGCAGAGTCACTGTTAATTAGTTTGTTTGCGCAAGAAACGCTCGATGGCACCCGCCAGATAAAGCGGGATTTCCTGCATTGGGTAGTGTCCACAGCCTTCGAGCAGTTCCATCTCGACATTAACGAACCACTTCAAACAAGTGTTATCCATCATCGGCAGCGTCTGTGCCGGATCGTGCTGGCCGATCAGCAACAGCAGGGGAACCGTGCAGCCGTAAGTTTCGATGGAACAATCCTCCAGCGCCCAGCTACGGAGGTAGGCTTCGAATACCGGTGGGGCACAGGCCGCACGCGACTGTTGAACGGTATCGCTGACCCAGCGGCGTGGCAGCCGGTGATGAGTAGAAAAATCAATCAGAGAATGGCGGCAGGTATCATCCTCGACCGCCTGCTCGAAGATGCGCCAAACCTGCTGTTCTACGTCCAGCCCGCTGGCAGGAACGGGCGTCAGGCCTACCGCACTGCGTACTCGTTCAGAGTGTCGAGCGGCAATGATCTGCGCAATTTTCCCCCCCATGGAATGCCCAACCACGTCGAAACGCTGCCAACCCAGGCTGTCCATCAGGTTGACCACGTCAGCGACCATTTCATTAGTGGTGTAGCTGCCGGCTATGCCGCGTGATTGCCCGTAGCCACGAAAATCCACGAACACATAAGTGAAGGCCTCGGTGTCCAGATAGGGGAACATCGGCTGATAGACGCTATGGTCACCAAACCAACCCGGCAGCATCACCACGCATCGGGTGCCCTGACCGATAACCCTGGCGCTCAGTAGGGGATGTTCATGCGTGGTCCGGTTTTCCTGATGATGCGAATGTCCCCCCAAAATCTGTTCATTAGGTTGAGGTGTTGTAGCCATGAAATATCCATCTCCTGATTTAAATAGCCGCAGGTCTAAGCTGGTGCGGATTAGGTCATGTGCATGATGCGTTTTCAGAATTAGTTGAGGGTGGATTTGATATTGGTAAGCGGTTAGGTCGGGTTATTTCGATGAATAATTAGTCGGTTGAATAAGGCTAATGCGCCGCTAATAAAGCGTCTATAGGTGAGTTTGGGATGAACCGTTATATAAAACCGGACAATCAACGGCCTGTTGTCGAGGCTGGAGAGCTTCTAATCACTTGTTTTTGCTCAATCTGCCAACTGCGCCTAAGCTAGGATGTGACTCAAGGGGAGATGAGCTCTCCGCGACATTATTCTGTGGACATGGAGGAGTTTCGATTTGATGCGTTTATCGACATTGGTGTTGGCGATCGGCATGGCGCTGGGCACGCAGGCACAGGCAGCAGAAACCAACCCGCACGCGGATCATAGCGCGTTGCCAAGTGGCCAGGCGAAGGAGGCAACCGTGACCGGTGAAGCCAACCAACACGACAACAAAAAGAACCAAAACCCGTTCTTCTATCAAAGCCGTCTGCCATTCCAGGCGCCGCCGTTCAATCTGATCAAAGAAAGTGATTATGCCCCGGCAATTGATGCGGGCATCAAGCAGAAGCTGGAAGAGATTGAGAAGATTGCCAACAACCCGGCCAAGCCTGATTTTAAAAATACCTTTGTGGCAATGGAACAAAGCGGCGCGTTGCTGTCGCGAGTGATGAACGTCTTTGGCGCCATGACCTCGGCCAACACCAGCGACGGGTTGCAAAAACTCGATGAGCAAAGCTCGCCGAAGCTGGCGGCGCTGGATGATGCCATCATGCTCAACAGCAAGCTGTTTGCCCGTATCAAGGCCGTTTATCAACAGCGCGATGAGCTAAAACTGGATGCGGAATCGCGTCGGCTGGTTGAAGTGACCTACAAGAACTTTGAGCTGGCGGGGGCCAATCTGTCCGACGCCGATAAAACCAAACTTAAGGCGCTGAACCAGGAAGCGGCAACGCTGAGCACCCAGTTCTCCAACAAATTGCTGGCGGCGACCAAAGACGGCGCATTGGCGATCGCTGACAAAGGCAAGCTGGACGGCCTGTCGGAAAGCGAACTGGCGGCGGCGGCCCAGGCGGCCGGCGAACGCAAGCTGGATAAACAGTGGCTGCTGGTGTTGCAAAACACCACCCAACAGCCGGAATTGCAGAGCCTGAAAAACCGCGAGACCCGCAAGGCACTGTTTGATGCTTCGTGGAACCGTGCGGAAAAGGGCGACGCTAACGACACCCGTCAGACCATTGCTCGCCTGGCTAAAGTGCGTGCCGAGCAGGCGAAACTGCTGGGCTTCCCGAACTATGCGGCCTGGAAGCTGCAAAACCAGATGGCCAAAACCCCGGATGCGGCGCTGAGTTTTATGCGTGATATCGTCCCGGCGGCCACCGCGCGTGCCGAACGTGAAGCCAAAGATATTCAGGCGGTCATCGACCAGCAGAAAGGCAATTTCAAGGTCGAAGCCTGGGACTGGCAGTTCTACGCTGAACAGGTGCGCAAAGCCAAATATGACCTGGATGAGTCGCAGATCAAACCTTACTTCGAACTGGATAACGTGCTGAACAACGGCGTGTTCTATGCCGCCAACCTGTTGTATGGCATCAGCTTTAAAGAGCGCAAGGACATCCCGGTCTACCAGCCGGACGTGCGCGTGTATGAAGTATTCGATAAAGACGGCAAATCGCTGGCGCTGTTCTATACCGACTTCTTTAAGCGCGACAACAAGGGCGGCGGCGCCTGGATGAGCAACTTTGTCGAACAGTCGAAGCTGAAAGGCACCAAACCGGTGATCTACAACGTCGCCAACTTCACCAAACCGGCACCGGGCCAGCCTGCGCTGCTGTCGTACGATGACGTGATCACCATGTTCCACGAGTTTGGTCATGCGCTGCACGGCATGTTTGCCGATCAGGAGTATCCAAGCCTGTCCGGCACCAATACCGCGCGCGACTTTGTCGAGTTCCCCTCACAGTTCAACGAACACTGGGCCAGCGATCCCAAAGTCTTTGCGCACTTCGCCAAACACTACAAAACCGGCGAAGCCATGCCGCAGGAACTGGTCGACAAAATCAAAAAAGCCGACAAATTCAACAAAGGGTATGACATGACCGAGCTGCTGTCCGCTGCGCTGCTGGACATGCACTGGCACATGCTGAGCGCGGATCAGCCGCAGCAGGACGTGGACAAGTTCGAAGCCGAATCGTTGCTGAAGGATAAAATCGATCTCGGCTACGTGCCGCCGCGTTATCGCTCCAGCTACTTCAAGCATATCTGGGGCAACGGCTATGCCGCCGGTTACTACGCCTATCTGTGGACAGAAATGCTGGCGGATGATGCCTTCCAGTGGTTCACCGAGCACGGCGGCCTGACGGCGGAGAACGGCCAGCGCTTCCGCGAAATGGTGCTGTCGCGCGGCAACAGCCAGGATCTGGAAAAACTGTATGTCGACTGGCGCGGCAAAGAGCCAAGCATCGAGCCGATGCTGATTAACCGCGGGTTGAAAGACGAATAAAATAGCGTGATGTCTGTACGACGAACAGGGGCGCGGAAATCCGCGCCCAACACCCTCAGCGATTAACCACCTTGGCCGGCAGAGCGATCACCAGCAGCGAACTGATCAGCAGACAACCGGCGAAGGCCCACAGCGCACCGCCGCTTTTGCCGGTCAAATCCAGCGCCAACCCCATCAGCGAGTTACTCACCAACCCGGCGATATTCGCCAGCGAGCAGGCCAGCGCAAAGCCGGTTGCCGCCGCCGTACCGCGCAAAAACGTGGCCGGCAGGCTGAAGAACACCGGCACCGCGCCGATGATCGCCGCCTGGGCGATGGAGAACAACAGCACAGTAGCGATCACGTTATGGGTGAAGAAGGTGCTGCCGGCCATTGCCATCGCACCGACGATAAACGGCACTATGATGTGCCAGCGGCGCTCGCGCATGCGGTCGGAACTGGTGCCAATCAGCAACATGCCCAGCAGGGCGGCGATACTCGGCAGTGCGGTCAACATGCCGATGGTGGTAATGTCGGTGACCCCGGCAGTTTTGATAAAGGTCGGCATCCAGAACCCCATCGCATAGGCGCTCAGCAGGATCGAGAAATCAATGCCGCCCAACATCCACACCTTGAGGTTAAAGAAACCGTCGCGGAAACTGTGCTTGCTGTGGCTGGCTTCGGCTTCGTCATGCGCCAGATCCTGCTCAATGCGTTTTTTCTCGTCCTCGGTTAACCATTTCGCCTGGCGATAATTATTGGGCAGCACCCAGAAGGTGAGCACGCCCAGCAGCACGCTGGGAATGCCCTCCAGCAGGAACAGCCATTGCCAGCCATGCAGCCCGTGGCGCATATCGAAATGCCCCATGATCCAGCCGGAGAGCGGGCCGCCGACCACGCTCGACAGCGGCAGGCCGATCATGAACAGCGCAATGATGCGGCCGCGACGATAGGTGGGGAACCATAACGTCAGGTAATAGAGCACGCCGGGCAAGAAGCCGGCTTCCGCCACGCCAAGCAAAAAACGGATGGCGTAAAACTGATTCGGGGTAGTGACGAACAGGGTGCCGGCGGAAAGCAGGCCCCAGGTGATCATGATGCGGGCAATCCACACCTTGGCGCCGACGCGCTGCAGGATCAGGTTGCTCGGCACTTCAAACAGGATATAACCGACAAAAAACAGCCCCGCGCCCAGCCCAAAGGCGGCTTCGCTCAGTTGCAGTTGATCGGCCATCTGCAGCTTGGCCAGCCCGACGTTAATGCGGTCAAGGTAAGCGGCCAGATAACACAGGCAGAGAAACGGGATCAGCTTCCAGGTGATTTTGCGGTACAGCAGCGATTCTGTTCCCGCTTTCCCCGCTAACGGGGTTTCAACAATGGCCATGATGATGTCTCCAGGTGGTGCATGGTGGCCTCCGGAGGAGGAGCGTTGTGTGTTTGCTTTTGAGGCGCTTTCCGCGCCTTCTTTATTGTTCTGCTCTCCGTGCAGGTGAAGCCTTTTGGGTCTACAACAGGGTTAAATAGTCGATCGCCTCCTGTTTGCTCACCACGTCGCCGTATTTGCTGTCGATGTCGAACAGGTTGGCTTCGTGCGGGCCGGCGTGGCGGTCGCCCACGCATTCACGCACCACGATAGTGCGAAATCCGTGTTGCACGGCGTCCACCGCGCTGGCGCGGATACAGCCGCTGGTGGAACAACCGGCCAGCAGCAGGGTATCGACGCCGAGCGCCACCAACATAGGTGCAAGCGAAGTGCCGAAAAAGGCGCTGGCGTATTGTTTGGTCAACACCACCTCAGCGGCTTGCGGCGCAACCTGGGGGCAGAACGCCGCCAGCGGATTGCACTCGACCATGTCTTTCATCACCGGCGCTTTTTTCACCCAGATGCCGCCATCGGCGAAATGCCCCGCATGATAGCGGATATTGGTGTGGATCACCGGTATTCCTACCTGTCGCGCCGTTGCCAGCAGCGCCACACTTGAGTCGACTGCGCTGACCACGCCGGGGGCGAACAGCGGTGCGCCCTCGGTGGTATAAGCCTGCATAAAGTCGATCACCAGCAGCGCCGGGCGCCGGCCGAAGCCGATACGGTTGCCCCAGACGCCGCTGTAGTTATCGATGAGAGAGTTATCGGCTGCGGATGCCATTTTTCCTCCTTAATAGGCGCCGGACAGCAGGGCGCCGGCGCCGGGCACGATCGGCTCCAGCTCCAGCGCGGTCAGCATGGCGTAGGTGGTGGCGATGGCGGCGGTCAGCACCGGCTTGCCGGTTTGCGCCTCAACGGTGGCTACCGCGGGTAAAGACGGCATTTGCACGCAGGCGGAGAGCACTATGGCGTCTACGTCGCGCAGATCCATCTCGGCGACAATGCCCGGCAGTTTGGCCGGATCGTGACGGCCCACCGCCAGGTTGTCCGGGATCTCCAGCGCGCGCCACACCTTGACCTCAATGCCCTCGTGTTCGATGTAATCCACCACCATTTGGGTCAGGGGTTTCATGTAAGGTGCCACCAGCGCGATGCGTTTGGCGCCGAGCACTTTCAGGCCACTGACCAGCGCGCCGGCGCTGCTGATCACCGGTGCGGCGGCGTCGTTGTCCTGCGTAACCTTTGCCAGCCGGGCCTGGGACTCGCGATGATAGCCCAACCCCATCGACATGATCGCCACCAGACAGGCATAGCCGAGCACGTCGACCTGCGCGTCGGAAAGCTCGAGCGCGCAGCGGTCTGACTCGGCGTCCATCGCCGCCAGCTCTGCCTTGCTCACATGCTTCATGCGCATGCGGCTGGAGTGAAAGGTAAAACGCTCCGGGCGGATCAACTGGCGCGCGGTCAACATCGCCGGAATTTCGGTTTCCATCGTGGTGTTGGAACTGGGTACGATCTGGCCGATACGGTAATTTTTGGTCATGGAAAATGCTCCTCAGTTAATCCAGAAAATCGCCCAGGGCGCGGAAGAAACCTTCAAAGTCGTCCCACGGGATCATATGCCCGGCGTTTGCTACGTGCGCGAGGGTGATTTCCGGCTGTAACTCGCGGATCTCCGCCTCGTCTTCCGGCAATATCACGCCGCCCAGGCCCGCGACCATCAACAGCGTCGGCATGCTCAGGTCGGGATAGTCGCGGTGGCTGTCTACCTGATGGAAATCTTCATAGGCACGTTGAATGGCCGGTTCATAGCAGGTGTGCAGCCATTCGGCGCGCAACTGTCGCTGCTCCTCGCTCCAGGTCGGGCAGTAGGCGCGCATCTGCTCGGCATCCATCCCCGATAGCGCCTGGCGGATGGAATCGACGTACCACGGCCATTTACCGGGATAGTCGCGGCGGCCGGGGCCGGAAACCGGCGGATCGACCAGCACTAACCGGCGCACGCCGGCCGGTTGCAGCACCGCAGCGCGCAGGGCAAAACGCGCGCCCATGGAGTGGCCGATCAGCGAATAGCTGTCCAGCTTCAGCGCGGCGGCGAAAGCGTTGACGTCCTGCGCGCAAGTTTCGGCGTCATAGGCCAAATCCGGGCCGCTGGAAGACAGACCGCGCCCGCGTACGTCCAGCACGTAGGTATCGTATCTTTCGCCCAGCCGTTCGGCGACGAAGCCCCAGGTGATCGCCGGGCTGGTGATGCCGGGGATCAGGATCACCACCGGGCCTTGCCCGCCGTAGCGCAGATAGTGCTGGCGAATGCCGTTGGCCTGCACGTTGGCGCCATACAGAAAGTGGCTCATGCGGCGTTCTCCGATTTCAGCGCTTGCGCGTACAGGTCATAGCCGTAAACCCAGGCGGGATCTTCCTGCGTGCGCAGGAAGGTATTGGCATTGGATACCGCCTGCACGCGAGAAGCCCGCTCTTTGCGGTTGGCTTCATACAGTTGGAAAGCGGTGCGATAGTCGGTCAGGCCGGTTTCCTGCAGACAACGCGCCAGCATGGCGGCGTCTTCGATTGCCATGGCTGCGCCCTGAGCCATGTGCGGCTTCATCGGGTGGCAGGCATCGCCGAGCAGTACCATGCGGCCTTCGCTCCATAACGGCAGCGGCTTACGGTTCAACAACGGCCATTTGGTGACCTGTTCGCTGGACTCGATCAATGCCTGCACAATCGGGTGATAACCGGCGAAGGTTTCGTACATTTCCTCGCGGCTGCTGTCGATAAAGCTGCCCTGGAAATCCCATGCCGGGTGCGGCACACCGCTGACGTAGTAATATTCGTCGCGTTTTTGGGTGGTGTAATAGACCATCAGGTGACGATCTGCCGACCACCACTTCACACAGTCTTCAAAGCTCAGATTGTATTTGGCCAGCTTCTCACCGCGGATCAACGCGCGGTGGGCGACCCAGCCGCTGTAGGTTGGCGCTTCTGCCCCCAGCAGATGTTCGCGAATACGTGAGTTGATACCATCGGCACCAATCACGATATCGGCGCTGGCCTGGGTGCCATCGGCAAAGTTCAGCACCACCTGGTTGTCACGCTCCTCAATTTTGCTCAGACACTTGCCAAAATGCACGCTGCCCGGTTGCAGGGCCGCCATCTGCAACGCCTGTAAATCGCCCCGGTGCACCGTCACGTAAGCCGCACCGTACTCTTTACGGGCAAAGGCCCCCAGTTCAATACGCGACAAATAGTCACCGCTTTCGGCGTCGCGGCTGAACCAGAAATCCGGATGCGAGGCCATTTGTTCCAGCGGTTGCTCGATGCCGAGACGGCGGAAAATCTTCAGTACGTTTGGCCCCATATGGATGCCGGCCCCCAGGCGGGAAAACACCGGGCTCTGTTCGTACAGGTCGACGATAAAGCCGGCTTTTTGCAGCAGACCGGCGGCGGCGGCGCCACCCAGACCGGCACCGACCACGGCAATGCGTTGTTGTTTGCTCATCATTTTTCCCCTGACTGTTGGTTTTTTACCTGGCATCTGCAGTGATGCCGGATGATCGATTTATAGTGTATACGCTGAATAACGCAAAGTTGCACAAGTGTTAATTTAGATCTGGCTCACGCTAATTGACCAGCCATTACTGTTAAACTCATGTTAACAGCAGGATGTGCAGGGCTTTAAATAGGGTTTTCTTATGGCTGGAAACGGGGGCTTGCTTCCCGATTGATTTTGGTCTAGATGTTTAAAAGAGCGTGATCACTTTAATTTGCGCAAAATAACCTCATCGATGCTGGCTGCGTCGACCAACCCTTAGCGAGACAGGAGATACACCATGGCGGTCAATGATAGTCAGTTGGTACAACTGTTCGAGCAGGTGCTTACGCTGTCGAAGGTTGATGCTTCGCAAAGCGTGGCGATCCTGAAAAGTCACTATTCCGATGCGCGTACGGTGCGCGCCGCCACCGATGCGGCACTGCGCCTGGGTGCCAGGGTTTACGCGGTAGAACTGCCGTCGTTCAACCATCCGCGCGCGATGGGCAATGACATGACGGCTTACTGTGGCGATACGGCGCTGACCGGTAACCACGCGGCACAACGTGCGCTGGAGGCGGCCGATCTGATTGTCGACACCATGATGTTGCTGCATTCGCCGGAACAGGAGCAGATCCTGAAAACCGGCACGCGCATTCTGCTGGCCGTCGAGCCGCCGGAGGTGTTGGCACGCATGTTGCCTAATGTTGAGGATAAAGCGCGGGTGCTGGCCGCCGCCGAGGTGCTGGAACGTGCCAGTTTGATGCAGGTGAAGTCTGCCGCCGGCAGTGACTTCCGTGCGCCATTGGGGCAATACCCCACGGTGACCGAATATGGCTATGCCGACGAACCGGGGCGCTGGGATCACTGGCCGAGCGGTTTCCTGTTCACCTGGCCGAATGAAGAACAGGCAGAAGGGGTTTTGGTGCTGGAGGTGGGCGATATCCTGCTGCCGTTTAAAAGTTACGCGCGCGAACGCATAACGCTTGAGATCGACAAAGGCTTTGTGACGCGCATTCACGGCGGCTTCGAGGCGGAGTATCTGCGGGAGTACATGAAGTATTTCAACGATCCGGAGGTGTACGGCATTTCGCATATCGGCTGGGGCCTGCAGCCGCGTGCGCAGTGGACGGCGATGGGGCTGCACGATAAAAACGACGGTATGTGTATGGATGCACGTGCTTTCTACGGCAATTTCCTGTTCTCCACCGGGCCGAATACCGAAGTCGGCGGTACGCGCAAAACCCCGTGCCATATGGATATCGCGCTACGTCATTGCGACATCAGTCTGGATGGCAAGACGGTGGTGGCGGATGGTGAAGTGGTGGCACCGGCGGCATCGCGGGTCAGCCAGAGTTAACTTGCTGCCAAAAGCAGGGGTTTGTACTATTCTCGGTGGTTTCCATTGATGGTGAGAGTAACGCAATGACGCCCCCCGAATACCCGGCTGCAGAGAGCGGCAAGACTGAAAATTATCATTTTACCGAACAGGTCGGGCACCTGCTGCGTAAGGTTTATCAGCGCCATGTGGCGATTTTCCAGCAAAACGTTGGGGATTCGCAACTGACCGCCGTGCAGTTTATTACCCTGTGCGCGGTGCGTGACATGGGCCCGAGTTCGTTGACCGAGCTGGTACAGGTGACGGCGGTCGATCAGGCCACCATTCGCGGCATTATCGAGCGGCTCAAAGCGCGCGAGCTGATTACCGTGATGCCGGATCCTGTCGATCGGCGCAAAGTGGTGGTCGGGCTGACCGACGCCGGTGCCGTACTGCTGGCGGGAACGCTGCCGCATGCGGCGACGATCACAGAATTAACTTTCGGTACGTTGAATCCGGCCGAACGTATAGCACTGATGTTCCTGCTCAATAAAATGCTGGAAGACCAGCCGCCCGGCTGATTCGCCACCCGCAACTGCGGTTGTCTGGTGAGTGCGTTGGGCCGACACAATAACCAGAGCGCAGGCGGAGACGCAACAATGGCGATAGCTGAAGTGCAATTGCCCAGGGAAGGCGCGGTAAAAACACTGACGGAGCATCCGCTGATGCTGTCAGTCAACGGCGAAAATATTCATACCCGGGTAATGGCGGATACTCCTCTGCTATTGGTGTTACGTAACGATCTGGCGCTCAACGGCCCGAAATACGGCTGTGGCCTGGGTGAGTGCGGAGCCTGTACCGTGTTGGTCGACGGCATTGCCGCACGTTCTTGTGTGATCCCGGCGCTGGGTGTGACCGGCCGCGCGGTGACCACGCTTGAAGGTTTGGGCGATCGCGACCGTCTGCACCCGGTGCAACGTGCCTTTATCGAAGAACAGGCCGCGCAGTGCGGTTACTGCCTCAATGGCATGATCATGACCACCAAAGCCCTGTTGGATCGCAATCCGTCGCCCAGCGACCGCGAAATCCGCCAGGCGCTGTCCGGCAACCTGTGCCGCTGCGGCACCCATATCGAAATCCTGCGTGCGGTTCAGCGCGCCATCATTCTCTGCCGCAGTGAGGAAACCTCGCCCCATGACTGACGCCCATTCCTCAGTACCGAGCCAGGCCGAATTATTGCAGCGTCATGGCGCCTTGCTGGTTATCGATCAGATCCAACCGCCGCCGGGCCTGGTGCCGAAAGGCCAGACGCCGAGCCTGAAACCCAAAGAGCAGGGGCTGTTTATTGCCATTTGCGACAACGGTGAGGTCTATGCCTTCAACGGCCATGTTGATCTCGGCACCGGTGTGCGCACCGCGCTGGGGCAAATCGTCGCCGAAGAACTCTACCTGCGTATGGAGCAGGTACGCATGGTGCTGGGCGATACCGAAAGCACACCGAATCAGGGCGCGACTATCGCCAGCGCTACGCTGCAAATTTCTGCCGTGCCGCTGCGCAATGCCGCCGCCGAGGCACGTCGCTGGCTGCTGCAACAGGCGGCGCAGCGTTTTAGCGTTGCGGTTGAGCAACTGACGTTGAATGACGGCCTGATTACCAGCCCACAAGGGCCGGCGGTGAGCTACGGCGAACTGGTCACCGGTGTGCATGTAGAACTACCTGTCTCCGGCGATGCGCCGCTCAAGCCGCAGGGCGAATACCGGTTGGTCGGCACCAGCACTGCACGCGTTGATATCCCGGCCAAGGCCACCGGCGAGTCCACCTATGTGCACGACATGCGGCTGCCGAACATGCTGCATGGCCGGGTGGTGCGGCCGCCGTATGCCGGCTATGACAGCGGTGAGTTTGTCGGCACCAGCCTGCTGACGGTGGACGAGCAGTCCATTGCCCATATTCCCGGCATCGTCAAACTGGTGGTGATCGGGGATTTTATCGGCATCGTCGCCGAGCGCGAAGAACAGGCGATCAAGGCAGCAGAGGCGTTGCAGGTCAGCTGGAAGGACTGGCGGCGTAACCTGCCGCAGATGACCGACGTGGCGCAGGCGCTGCGTGATAACCCGCATTCGACACGGGTGGTGCATGACACCGGCAATGTGGATGCGGCATTGGCCGCCGCCGATCGTCGCTTTACCCGCAGTTACCTGTGGCCGTACCAACTGCATGCTTCGATCGGCCCTTCCTGCGCATTGGCGGACTACCAGCCGCAGCAGTTACGAGTCTGGTCAGGTAGCCAGAATCCGCATCTGCTGCGTGCCGATCTCGCCTGGCTGCTGGAATACCCGGAACAGCAGATCGATATTATCCGCATGGAGGCGGCGGGCTGCTATGGCCGCAACTGTGCCGATGATGTCTGCGCCGATGCGGCGTTATTGTCGCGTGCGGTAGGGCGTCCGGTACGGGTGCAGCTCACCCGCGAACAGGAACACCTGTGGGAACCCAAGGGCACGGCACAGTTGATGGAGGTTGACGGTGGGCTGGACGCCGACGGTCACCCGGTGGCCTATGATTTTCGTACTTATTACCCGTCCAATGGCGCCCCCACGCTGGCGTTGTTGCTGACCGGAATGGTTGAACCGGTACCGGTGGCCTATGAGATGGGGGACCGTACCTCGGTGCCGCTATATGAATACCCGGAACTGCGCGTCAGCATTGAGGACATGGCACCCATCGTTCGAGCCTCCTGGATGCGCGGGGTGTCGGCACTGCCGAATACCTTCGCGCACGAATCCTATATTGATGAGCTGGCCATGGCGGCCGGCGTGGATCCACTGGAATATCGGCTGCGTTATATCAAGGATCAACGTGCCACAGAACTGATGCTCAGCACCGCCGAGCGCGCTGGCTGGACGCCGCACACCGAACCGATGCAAACCCCGGCGGAAGATGGTGTGTTGCGCGGGCGTGGTTTTGCCTATGCGCGCTATATTCACAGCAAATTCCCCGGCTTTGGTGCCGCCTGGGCGGCCTGGGTCGCCGATGTGGCGATCGACAAGGCCAGTGGCGAAGTGGCGGTCACGCGTATTGTGGTTGGGCATGACGCGGGCATGATGGTCAACCCGGACGGCGTGCGTCACCAGATCCACGGCAATGTGATCCAGTCGACCAGCCGGGTGCTGAAAGAGCGGGTGACCTTCGAAGAATCGACTATTTCCAGCAAGGAATGGGGGGCTTATCCGATCCTGACCTTCCCGGAGGTACCGGAGGTGGACGTGGTGATGATGCCACGGCCTTACGATCCGCCGCTGGGGGCCGGGGAGTCTGCTTCGGTGCCCAGTGCTGCGGCCATTGCCAACGCGGTGTTTGACGCCACCGGCATTCGTTTTCGCGAGTTGCCGATCACTTCCGACCGACTGCGCGAGGCGCTGAACGGCCCGGATAGCGCCCGACAGCAAGCGGCACCAGCGGCTAAACCCAGGCGCAGTAAATGGTGGTTTGGCGGTGCAGCCGGTATTTTCGGTGCGCTGTTGGGCGTAGCGGCTACGGCACTGCCGTGGCGTGCCGAGATTGCCCCGGTGGCAACCCCAGGTTCGGGTACCTGGTCGGCAGCGACTCTGGAGCGCGGTCGTCAACTGGCCGCCGTCGGGGATTGCGCGGTGTGCCATACCGCTTCGGAAGGGGCAACCAACGCCGGGGGGCTGGCAATGGAGACTCCGTTTGGCACCCTGTACAGCACCAATATCACGCCAGATGTGGAGACCGGTATCGGCAACTGGTCGTTTGGTGCTTTTGACCGGGCGATGCGTCAGGGCATCAGCCGCGACGGGCGTAATCTGTACCCGGCTTTTCCTTATACTTCGTTCAGCAAAATGACCGACGGTGATATGCAGGCGCTGTATGCCTATATGATGTCGCAGCCGGCGGTCGCGCAGAGCAATCCGGCTAACCAGATGCGTTTTCCGTTCAATATCCGCCCGTTGATGGCCGGTTGGAATGCACTGTTTCTGCGTCAGGGCGAGTTTCAGCCGGACCCTGCGCAAACCGCCCAGTGGAACCGGGGCTCTTATCTGGTCAATGGGTTGGGGCACTGTGCGGCCTGCCATTCACCGCGTAATTTGATGGGGGCGGAAAAGGGGGGCAGCAGCTTCCTGGCCGGGGCGATGGTGGACGGCTGGGAGGCACCGGCGCTGAACCAACTGGCCACGGCGGAGAAACCCTGGGATGAAGAACAGCTGTTCCAGTACCTGAGCAGCGGTCATTCCGCCGAGCACGGCGTCGCGGCCGGGCCAATGGGGCCGGTGGTCAGCGAGCTGGCGACGTTGCCGGAGTCTGACGTGCGGGCGATGGCCAACTATCTGATATCCCTGAGCAGTCCGGCTCAATTAAATGTAGAGCCGCAGGTCAAACTGGCCACCCGTCTGCAACCCGCTCTGGGGCAACAGGCCGGTGAACGCCTGTTTCAGGGGGCCTGTCAGGCCTGCCACAGTGCCGCTGCCGGTGGGCCACAGCTGTTTGGCGTCAGTCCGGATCTGGCCAATAACACCAATATTTTCAGTGAGCGACCGGATAACCTGATCAAAGTGATCCTGCAGGGGATTGCCAAACCGGCCACCGCCGATCTGGGCTTTATGCCGGGCTTCAAGGACAGTTTCTCAGATCGGCAGGTGGCAGATCTGGTGAACTACCTGCGCCAGCGTTATGCCGGTGACAAACCGGCCTGGCGCAATGTGGAAGCGCAGGTGGCCAGACTACGCGCCAATCCGGGCAGCCATTAATCTCCACACTAAGGGCGTAATGCCGGTCAGTTAAGCAAAGTTCTGAATAAGCATGTACGACGTCGTTTAAGTGGGCGTCCCCCTCTCCCGAGGGAGAGGGCCGGGGTGAGGGGCTTTTGCGCCGCCGTTTATTTAATGGTTTATTGGCCTTGTGAATTGAATGTCAAATTTGGCGGCGCTTAAAATATGAATAAACGAAGTGGGGTGATAAAATAACGCAATCTTGCTAACTGTGTAATTAAGTGCCTCGTATAAGATATTCGTTTTAGTTGAGTTTATTATATTGGTGAAAATGGTTTTATATATTGACACGATGCTGGATGGTGTTTATATCTATGTCTGTCTTGCGTTTTTTGAATATGTGGTTTTAATATGAGTGGTGTGAATTTAATTTGGCATGAGTGTTCTATATAACATGTTAATATAATTACACATTAATGTTGAATGGGTGTCTTTTGTGAAGACGTTTTGGTCGGATTTTATTATGGTCACTCTTGCCGTTGGGCTATCCCATAATCTGTTTTTTAATGTGGGGATTAGCCAATGTAGCGGTCTGTTAAAAATCAATATCCCTTGTGAATTGGCCAAGTGGATGATTTATTTTTTCGTGCTGTTAGGGACAATGACTTTTATGAAGTCAATATATACCTCGGCGCAAGGATTGGTCCGTAAATGGAAGCGTCGCGGTCAGTAAGATGATTATCGACCTATAATGCCGATAAAGGTATAACCCCCAATGACAGGACGTCCTCCCCAGCTTTACCGCGAGGGTTATTTTGCCGCTCAGGCCACCAGAGCCGAAGGGGAAGTGATTATCCCCGCCAGCCTCAGTTTAACCGCCTATGCCTGGGTCAGCGTCCTGCTGGTGCTGGCCATCTTGCTATTCCTAATGTTGGGCGAATATACCCGCAAAGCGCGGCTGGAGGGGGTGGTGATGCCGTCCAGCGGGTTGATCAAGGTGGTAGCCCGCAGCGCCGGGCAGGTCACCGAACGGCTGGTGGCGGAAGGGGCGGCGGTCAAGGCCGGTCAGGCGCTGTATCGGCTCAGCGGTGAATATTTCAATGGGCAGGGCGTCGGTACGCTGGCGTCGGTTTCTGATTCATTAAATCGTCAATATCGCATGCTGGAGCATCAGCGCGCTCAAGAACTGGCAACCCGCGTTCTGCAGCAAACCGGCGTACGGCAACGCATCGCGCAGCTCAATCAGGAACTGTCCAGCGCAGACGCGGCAATGCTGCTGGTTCAGCAACAGGCGAAACTTTCACATTCGTTGATGGAGCGCTACCGCAAACTGATCGCCAAAGGCTATGTCTCCGAGCTGGAGTTTCAGCAGCAGCGAATGACGCTGTCGACGGCGCAGGAAAAGGTTGAACTCCAGCGACAGGCGCAGCTGCGGCTAAAACGCGAGCTTGCCGCGGCGGCCTCAGAGCTGCGGACCCTGGAACAACAACAGCAAGGGCGCGACGCCGAGCTTGAACGTCAGTTACAGGGCATTAAACAGCAGGAGATCGAACTGGGCGCCCAGCGCGATCATACGCTGACCGCCCCGGTGGATGGGCATATCGCCGTGGTACTGGCGCGGGCCGGTCAGACGGTAAAACAAAGCGATCCTTTGCTGATGATGGTCGCCGACGACGCACAGTTACAGGTCGAATTGTTTGCCCCAAGCAAAGCGGTGGGGTTTATCAAGCCCCAGCAGCGAGTGGGGTTGCGCTTTGCCTCGTTCCCCTATGAAAAATTTGGCGTGCAGTATGGCGTCACCCGCGCCATAACCGACACCAGCCTCAGCGCCAGCGAGGCGTTGCTGCAAAACCCGATGGTGTGGAAGGAAAACGAAGGGCATTACCGCGTCATCGTAGCCTTGGATAAAACCACCATTACGGCCTATGGCCGACAGGAGCCGTTGCGCGTCGGCATGACCGTGTCTGCGGATGTGGAGCTGGACAGCCGCCGCCTGTACGAGTGGCTGCTGGAACCGTTATGGAGTCTGCAAGGAAGGATCTGAACATGGACGTTACCGAAGTGATTAACTGGGGATGGCGCAAGCGCCTGCCGTTGATTCGCCAAACGGAATCGGCGGAGTGCGGCATGGCCTGTCTGGCGATGATTGCTGGCTGGCATGGGTATCGGGTTGATCTGCCCACGTTGCGAGCACGATTTAACGTTTCGCAGCTCGGCATGACATTTTCGCAGTTGATGAGCTGTGCCGAACAGTTGCACTTAAGTGGTCGCGCCGTGCAGCTGGAGCTTGAAGAATTGCACCTGCTGGCGGTGCCCTGCATTTTGTACTGGGACATGAATCACTTTACGGTACTCAAACGGGTGCGAGGGCAGAGGCTGGAATTGCACGATCCGGCTCGTGGTGCGGTAACCATGAGCCTGCGGGAAGCGAACCGTCACTTTACCGGCGTTGCCATGGAACTGACGCCCACGCACCAGTTTGCGGTCAAAGATCAGCGAAAAAAGATCCGCCTGTTCGATCTTATTGGCAAGACTCAGGGCCTGAAATCGGCGCTGGGCAGGATCTTCTGTTTCGCCCTGGCGCTCGAGGTGTTTGCGCTGATTGGCCCGCTGATCAACCAACTGGTGATTGATGAAGTGTTGGTGGCGCTGGACGCCAGCCTGCTGACGCTGATCGTCATCGCCATGTTGCTGATGGCCGCGACCCAGACGCTACTGGAACTGGCCCGACAGTGGGCGACCCTCACCATGGCGGTCAACTTCAACATGCAGTGGACGGCGAACGTGTTTCACCACCTGTTGCGGCTGCCGATTAGCTGGTTTGAGGCGCGCAATATGGGGGATATCAGTGCCAAATTTGATGCCGTCGACACCATTCAGGACACGCTGACCACCACGCTGCTCGAAGCCTTTCTGGATGTGTTACTGGTGGTGGGCACGCTGACCATGATGTTTTTCTACAGTGCCAAATTAACCCTGGTCGCGTTGGCCGCCGCTCTGGTTTATGGCCTGCTGCGGCTGTTTTGGTTCAGTACTCTGCGTAAAGCGGCAGATGATAGCTGGGTCGCCGGTACCCAGGAATCCAGCCACTTTCTGGAGAGCCTGCGCGGGGTGTTGAGCCTGCGGGTCAATGGGGCGCTGACACCGCGCGAATCGGTCTGGCGTAATCTGAATGTTGCCCGCCGCAATGCTCAACTGCACGAAAGCAAACTGATGATGGTATACGGCATTATGCAGACCGTTATCGGCAGCGTGGTGGGGGCGGCGGTGCTGTGGCTGGGGGCCAGCGCGGTGCTGGCCGGTCAGTTTTCGGTGGGTATGCTGGTGGCTTATATGTCCTTTCAGGGGCGTTTTTCGTCCAGCATCAATGGGTTGATCGACAAACTGGTCGCGTACCGCATGCTGGATGTCTATAACCAACGGCTGGCGGATATTGTGCTCGCGGCGCGTGAAGATGCGGCGTCACAGGCGGCAGGTGGTGCCAATGGGCCTTCAGCGACCTGCGTCTGGCCGAGCGATCGCCCTGCGTTGAGCCTGGAGCAGGTCAGTTTTAAATACGCCGGAACCGAACGTGAGATCCTCTCGCAGGTCTCGTTGCAAATCATGCCCGGTGAGGTGCTGGCGCTGGTCGGAGCCTCTGGTTGCGGCAAGACCACGCTGGCCAAGCTGGTACTGGGGCTGTATCCGCCGACCGCCGGGGTGATCCGCACGTTGGGCATCGAGCACCGGCAGGGGGATTATCAACAGGTTCGCCAGCATATCGGCGTGGTGTTGCAGGAGGACCAACTGTTTCGCGGCTCCATTGCCGAAAACATGACGTTTTTCTCTTCCCGGGTTGATCAGCAAAAGCTTGGCGAATGTGCTCGTCTGGCGCAGTTGGAACAGGACATCGAAAAACTGCCGATGGGTTACCAGACGTTAATCGGCGAAATGGGGGGAACCCTGTCCGCCGGGCAGAAACAGCGCTTACTGTTGGCGCGGGCGTTGTACAAGCAGCCACAGTTGCTGATCCTCGATGAAGCCACCAGTCATTTGGACGTAAATAACGAAACGCTGATTGGCCAGACCTTACGCCAGCTTGGGTTACCCATTTTACTGATCGCCCACCGGCCGGAAACCATCGCTACGGCGGACCGGGTGATCGAACTGGCGGCGGGGCGCATCCGCACTTTGAGCGTTTGACGGTAAAGCCTTGCCTTGCCGCAGAGGAAAGGCTGAGTCAGGCCAGCGGTCCGCCCATAATGGTTTCTTGCATACCAGAGAGAATGCGCTCGCCGGTTTCACTTTTCAGTTCTTCGTACCAGCCATGGGTGATCGCCATCTCTTTACCGTGGGTGACATCACAGCGCTTGCGCGCCTTCAGCACCAGGTCCTTCACCCGGTGGCTGCGTTTTTCCTGATAACGCAACAGCGCGTCTTCAATGCCGAGCGAGTTGGTTTGTAAGGCAATCGCCAGTACCACCGCGTCCTCCATCGCCGCACAGCCGCCCTGGCCGATATCCGGCGTGGTGCTGTGCCCGGCGTCGCCCAGTAATGCCACGCGCCCGCGCACCAGCCGTTCGAAAGGTTCGATATCATGGATCTCAATGCGGTTGATGGTATCGGGGTCGAGCGCGGCAATCAGTTTCTGCACCGGTTCGGCCCAGCCGGCAAAGTAACGCTGCAGATCGGCGCGCGCCGTGCTGCGGTCTTCCGCCAGCCCGGTGGGCAGAGGAACGTCGAAGAAATAGTAGAAGCGGTTGTCGGAGACGGGCATCAATGACACCCGCTTGCCTTCACCCACAAAGGTGGTCCACTGGTCGGCGGGGGCGATGGACTCATCAATGGCTACCAGCCCGTTCCAGTTAACGTAACCGGCATAGCGACGATCCACCCCGTGGCCCAGCACATAAGGGCGAATGGCGGAATGAGTGCCGTCGGCGGCGATCAGAAAATCACCGCTGGCCTGGCTGCCGTCTTCAAACCAGGCGGTCACGCCCTGCGAAGTTTCTTCAATGCCGCTGACGCGTTTGCCGAAATGCACCCGATCGCGGCCATAGGTGTCCAGCAACATCGCCTGTAGCTCGGCTCGGGCCACCGGGTACGGCCGTTCGCCGACGCTGGCGATCAGCGGATCCAGGCTAAAGCGCGTCAGGGTCTGACCGTGCAGGTATTCCTGATAGGCCATATAGTGCATCGGGCCGCCGAGCGCGCGCAGCGGTTCTTTCATCCCCAGATAATTAAGGCATTTTACGCCGTTGGGCCAGATGGAAATGGCGGCCCCGACCGGTTTGATTACTTTGACCGCTTCAAAAACCTCGGTGTCGATACCGACACGCTGTAATGCGATGGCGGTACACAGGCCGCCGATGCCGCCACCAATGACAATTGCTTTCATCTGCTTCTCCCTCATAGCCATGATCGGGAGAAGCAATTTCCATACCAGTCCGCAAACCGAGCGCTGGCGCGCTATCGGGCAGTTGCTTGATGCAATTTGGTGCAATCCATGGGCCGTGACGGGGCATCCTTAGCTGTTCCAGGCATGCAATTGCGCATAGCACAAATCCACAATAGAAAACCCCGCATGAATGCCAGACAGACAAAATAATAGACTACGCTAACTATTAGCCCGTCGCGCTGGTGTATGCAGACGGCGCGCATAAAAAGAATGATTTCGCCGCATTGATTAAGGTTGATCGGCATTTTGGAGCGATGAGCAATGAATCTACCCGAAGTCCCGCTTACCCGGCGGCGTTTTATCGTCGGCGCCAGTGCGCTGGTGATCGGTGCCTATCTGCCGTCTACCGGTGCGCTGGCCCGAGCCAACTCCGCCACGGCGCCTGAAAACAATCCTCATGCAGCCAATGCCTTCGTGCAGATTGATCAGGAAGGCATTGTCACCGTTATCAGTAAACATACCGAGGTGGGCCAGGGGGTGTATACCGGCATGGCGACATTGGTCGCCGAAGAGCTGGACGCCGATTGGTCGCAGGTGCGGGTGGTTGCCGCGCCGGTTGATACCAACGTCTATAAAAATCTGTCGTTCGGTTTCCAGGGCACCGGTGGCTCCAGTTCGGTGGCCAATGCCTATGAGCAGATGCGTCGCATGGGGGCCATGGCGCGTGCAATGCTGGTGCAGGCCGCCGCGCAAAGTTGGAAAACCTCCGCGCAGGAAATTACCGTGCAGGCGGGCAAGATCCGCCATGCCGCCAGTGGGCGTGAAGCGGGCTTCGGCGAGTTTGCCGTATTGGCCAGCCAGTTACCGCCACCCGACCCCGCGACTCTGACACTGAAAGATCCCGCCAATTTTACGTTGATCGGCAAGGCCAGCGGCCTGCACCGGGTGGATTCGCTGGCCAAAACCAACGGTTCGGCGCAATTCACTCAGGACATTCATGAGCCGGATATGTTGACCGTGACCATCAAAAAGCCACCGCGTTTCGGCGGCAAGGTGGCCTCATTTGACGCCAGTCGGGCGCTGGCGGTAGCGGGCGTCGTGGCGGTGAAGCAGACCGATACCGGCGTGGCGGTGTACGCCAAAAATACCTGGGCGGCGATCCAGGGGCGTGAAAAATTACAGGTGGAGTGGGACGACTCGCAGGCCGAGCGGCGCAACACCGAGCAGATTTTCGCCGAGTTCCGTCAGGTGGCGCAAAAGCCCGGTGCGGTGGCGAAAAGTCACGGCCAGCCGGACGAGGTTTTTGATAAAGCAGACAAAGTGATCGAAGCGGAATACACCTTCCCGTATGTGGCCCATGCGCCGATGGAGCCGTTGGACGGCTATCTGTTCTGGGACGGCGAAAGCGTCAAGGCGCGTTATGGCTGCCAGATCCAAACCCTCGATCATCAGCAACTGTGCGATCTGTTCCAATTGCCGCCGGAGAAGGTAGAAATTGAAACCATTTTAGCCGGCGGCAGTTTTGGTCGCCGTATCGATCTGGGCAACCCGAAGCTGGGGCCGGATCTGGCCGCAGACATGGCGGCGGCCGCCAAGGCGATTGGCCCTGGGCACGGGGTGAAGGTGGTGTGGACGCGTGAAGACGACATCCGCAACGGCTGGTATCGCCCGATGATCCTGCACCGGCTGCGCGGGGCGATCCGCGGCGGCAAGGTGGTGGGCTGGAGCGATACCGTCGTCGGCCATTCCTGGACGCTCAACAGTGCGATGACGGCACTGGTGGTTAACGGTGTCGATCAGATGATGATCGAAGGTGCCAGCGAAGTTCCTTATACCTTCGAGAGTTTCCGCTGCGACGCCCATATCGTGCCGGGCAAGGTACCCACTACCTCACTGAGGTCGGTGGCCAGTACCCACACCGGCCACGCGGTGGAAAGCTTTATCGACCAACTGTTGCAGGAAACCGGGCAGGATCCGGTAGAGGGGCGATTGGCACTGATGGGGGATGCGCCGCGTGAGGCTGGCGTATTACGGGCGGTGGCGAAAGCCGCTAACTGGCAGGGCGCGAAGGTGGTGGATGGCCGGGCGCGGGGGGTTGGCGTCGCCAAGGCGTTTAATACCCGGGTGGCGCAGATTGCCGAGGTATCGATCGGCGAAGGCGGCATTCCACGGGTGCACAAGGTGTGGTGTGCGGTGGACTGCGGCGTCGCGGTCAATCCGGATGTGATCCGCGCGCAGATTGAAGGCGGCATCGGCTACGGTCTGAGCATCGCACTGTACGGCAATATTACGCTAAAAGACGGGGTGGTTGAGCAGTCCAACTTCAACAATTTCCGCCCGCTGCGTATCGATGAAATGCCGGAAATAGAGGTGATTATCGTGCCTTCCAGCGAGGCCCCGACCGGTGTGGGTGAACTGGGTGTGCCGACCATTGCCCCGGCGGTCGGGAATGCTCTGGCGCTGCTCGGGCGGTCCCGCAGTTCACTGAGCCTGCCTTTACACCGTCCCAACAGTGACGCCAGCGTCTGACAAGGAGAACAGCATGATAACTTTAACCGTGAACGACCAACCGCTGACGTTTGATGGCGACCCGCATATGCCGCTGCTGTGGTTCCTGCGTGATGAAGCCGGGCTGACCGGCACTAAATTTGGCTGCGGCATTGCGATGTGCGGCGCTTGTACCGTTCATCTGGACGGCGTGCCGGTGCGGTCTTGCATGACGCCGGTCTCTGCCGCCGAGGGCAAGAAAATTACCACCATCGAAGCGATCGGCGAGACGCCGACGGGCAAAGCGGTGCAGGCGGCCTGGGTCAATCTGGACGTGGTGCAATGCGGCTACTGCCAGTCCGGCCAGATCATGAGCGCCAGCGCACTGCTGGCCCAAAGCAAGAACCCGAGCGATGCAGATATTGACGCGGCGATGAGTGGCAACGTTTGCCGCTGCGCTACCTACGTGCGCATTCGCGCCGCCATTCACCAGGCCGCCAAGGCGTTGGATTAAGGGAGAAACCCATGAGCAACGCCCTGAGATGGCTGTTATGGCTGATTGTCGCAATAGTGGTGCTAGCGGGAGGTTACGCGCTTTATACCCTGTTACGTCCGGTCGGCCCGGAGCCTGCTGCTCCTATCGCCGGGGCCCCGGCGAGCATTAGCGATAAGCTGGCCCGCGGTGAATATCTGGCACGTGCCGCCGACTGCGTGGCCTGCCACACGGCGCCTGGCGGCAAACCGTTCGCCGGCGGTTTTGCCTTTAAACTGCCATTCGGCACCATTTATGGCACCAACATTACCGCCGACCCGGAAACCGGGATCGGTGGCTGGAGTGACGATCAGTTTGTGAGTGCGGTGCGTGAAGGCGTCGGTCCACAGGGGAATCTGTATCCGGCAATGCCTTATACTTCCTACACTGGGTTAAGCCGTGACGACGTACTGGCAATCAAAGCCTACCTGTTCAGCCTGCCGCCGGTGAAGCAGGCGAATCCGGAAAACGGTCTGTCGTTCCCGTTCAACCAGCGCTGGGGCATGAAGTTCTGGAATTTGGCGTTCTTCAACGAAAAACGCTTCGAGCCGAACCTCAATCAGGATGAGCAATGGAATCGCGGAGCCTATCTGGCGACGGCTCTGGGCCACTGCAGCGAATGTCATACCCCGCGCAATCTGGGTTTTGGCATTAATCAGAGCAAAAACCTCAGCGGTGAGGTGATCCAGGGCTGGTTCGCCGGCAATATTACTCCGGATCGGCAGACCGGTATTGGCGCCTGGAGCGAACAGCAACTGTCGCAATATCTGGCCACCGGCCATGCGGAAGGGCGCAGCAGTGCTTCCGGCCCGATGGCGGAAGCGGTGGAAAACAGCCTGCAGTACCTGACGCCGGAGGACAACCAGGCCCTGGTGAAATATCTGCGCAATATCGAGCCGATCGCCACCGACAGTGCCAGCGCGGTGAATCTGCAACCGAAGGGCGCCACCTCTTCCAGCGCGGTATTACCGGGTGGGCAGGAAGATTCGCTGGGCCGCAGGCTGTTCGCCGGGGACTGTAGCGGTTGTCACCAGTGGAACGGTACCGGTCGCCAGAGCAAATATGCTTCGTTGGTTGGCAGCACCGCGGTTAACGATCCGCAGGGCCGTAGCGTGGTGCAGGCGATCCTCAAAGGTACGCGCATCAGCATTGGTGAGCAGCACGAGTTTATGCCGGACTTTGGTAGCCAATACTCGGACGAAGAAGTGGCTGCGGTAGCCAACTACGTGGTGGGCCAGTTTGGTGAAAAACAAGGCAAGGTGACCGCCAAACAGGTGGCGGAGCAGCGTAAGCAGTAACCCTTGGCGAGGGGGTTAACGCCCCCTCGCTACCCATCAGCTTTTACGGCGGGACATTACCAGTTTGTCCCTGGGGCGATCTTGCCAGTCGGCAATCTGATTATTGAAGTTATCTGCCAGCAGATAGGCCGGGGTTTTCGCCAACCAGTCAGACAGCGAAATATCCTGATAAATACCGTTATCCAGTACGATTAGCACTTTGAGATCCTCATCGCCCATATTCTCAATGTAATGACCAAAACCCTGCGGGACATAACCGACGTCTGTCGGGGCATATTCTGCGGTCTGCGCATGGCCGTGTGAACTGAATACCGTCATGCGGCCCTTGCCGGAAATATAGTATTGCCACTCATTGGCGTTGGGATGCCAGTGCAATTCCCGCACCGCACCGGGTTTAACAATTTCGATAATGCCGGTCATGGTAGTTGAAATGGGAAATTCTTTTGACGATACCAAATGAACGCTGCCTGCATCATTTTCAAAAAAAGGTTTTTGCTTCATTAATTCATAACGGTGGGCCAACGGAGAGTTATTCAAACCGCCGTCGCTGCTGGGCAGGGGAAGAGCTGGGGGAACCGCACCGCCGACAATATAGGCCTCACCCTGTTTGGCTTTGGAAAATACCGCTGCCGGCATATTGACGCTTTTTTCCAACACCTCTTTGGGCATGTGTGCCACCCAGTCGGTAATGCTGAAAGTACCAAACTCGGAAAAATGACCGTTATCAAAGGTCAAAACAAAGTGCGCGCCGTCCGCCAGCGCCTGGATCGAGTGCCCGTAACCTTTGGGAAAATACCAAACGTCCCCTGCGCCGAAGTCCGCCACTTCACACTTGCCCTCCGGGTCGATGATGGTGATGCGGGCATGGCCTTCCAGCATAAACGCCCATTCGGCGGCAATGGCGTGCCAGTGCAGCTCGCGGACACCGCCCGGCTCCAGCGTCATATCTACCCCGGCAACGCCTTCAGAAATCGGGAATTGTTCGACGGTGGCCTCTCTGGCCCACCCGCTGGGCAGGCTGCGTTTTTTGCTGTTGGCAAAGACATATTTATAAAGGTCTTGTGCATCGGCGGCGGGTTGGAAAGTACTGGGCGGGACAATATTACGATGTTCGTCGGCGCTGGCGGATTTAAGCATACCGACCATTACGCTGGCTGCTGCTGCGCTGACCGCAGAGGCTTTTAATATATCACGACGCGATAACATATGACTTTCTCCAATATATAGAATGCCTGCCAAAATATCGGCAGGATTTATCTGTTGGTTTTATTGGCTGCAGGTGTGTTATTGCCGCATTAAAATGCTCTGCGACGGTTAAATCATAGTGGCTTAGGCCGTATTCACCGCAAATAATTTATTTGTTTGTGTTACCAATTGAGAGCGGCTGTAATTATTGTATTTACTATTAAATAATAATGCATCGGTATCAATTTAATTGTGTTTTTTGTTCAATAAATAATAAACAGAGTTAATTTATTTAGGCGGGGATTTTTTTGTCAGTGTTATTTTAATCGGTTAATTCAACCAATGCGCTAAAGTGGGGCGTGGTGGGCAACATTGCAGTGCATTTTCGAAAATTAGTGATGTTAATCACAAAGCTTAACGCAGGCTATTGCCGAAAAATCACAACTATGACGATACTTTCGCCGCGATCTTAGCGATCGCCAGACATTTTTATTACGGCGTGTTACTGCTCAGGCAGGCAAGACCAAAATA
>RCUM01000150.1_pt1 | contig 54668 bp, 49 predicted proteins | sample 2166141 | NCBI WGS metagenome assembly RCUM01 (sample SAMN09932756, study PRJNA488358) | compost metagenome | isolation source: compost soil in crotonic acid-enriched | place: Germany: Experimental Botanical Garden
TGGGCTTCCGCGCCCAGCGTGCCGAAGTGCTGGCCAACAACATCGCCAACGCCGACACCCCGAACTACAAGGCTCGGGATCTGGATTTCTCCAAAGTGCTTGAAGCACAGACCCAGAAAAACGCTAACGGCACCATCGCCCTGAACATGACCAACAGCCGTCACATCGAAGCTGAAGGCCTGGGCAATGGCGACGAATCGCTGATGTATCGCACGCCGATGCAACCGTCGATCGACCAGAACACCGTGGACGCTCAACTGGAACAGTCGAACTACGCGGAAAACGCCGTCGGCTTCCAGGCCAGCTTCACCCTGCTCAACAGCAAATTCAAAGGGCTGGTGTCAGCCCTGCGCGGAGAGTAATCCATGTCCCTGTCCAGCGTTTTCAACATTGCCGGCAGCGGCATGAGCGCACAAACCACGCGTCTGAACACCGTGGCGTCGAACATCGCCAACGCCGAAACCGTCTCGTCGAGCATCGACCAGACCTATCGCGCCCGTCACCCGGTGTTCGCCACCATGTTCCAGGGCGGCCAGAACAGCGGCAGCAATTCACTGTTCCAGAGCCAGGACGCGGCCGGTCAGGGCGTACAGGTGCTCGGTGTGGTCGAAGACCAGAGCAACCTCGAAGCGCGCTACGAGCCGAACCATCCGGCGGCCGACGCCAAAGGCTACGTCTACTACCCGAACGTCAACGTGGTGGAAGAAATGGCTGACATGATTTCCGCGAGCCGCTCGTTCCAGACCAACGCCGAAATGATGAACACCGCCAAAACCATGATGCAGAAGGTACTGACCCTCGGTCAGTAATAAGGGGCGACTGCCATGAGTGTTTCCGATACCACCAGCAGCCTGAGCATGAATGACATCCTGGCGAACTCGTCGAAAAAGACCAGTTCGACCACCGGTGGCATTGCTTCGGCGACCAACAGCGCCACCGGCGGCCAGGCACTGGGCAAGGATGCGTTCCTGCAATTGCTGGTCACCCAGCTGAAAAACCAGAACCCGCTTGATCCGCAGGACAACAGTGCCTTCGTTGCGCAGTTGGCACAGTTCAGCAGCCTTGAGGGGATCACCACCCTCAACAGCACTGTCAGCTCGCTGGCCGGCAACTACAACTCCTCGCAGGCGTTGCAGGCTTCGTCGCTGGTGGGCCGCAATGTGATCGTGCAGACCAACTCGGTTCAGCTCGACGATCCGAGCAAAGGCATGACCGGCTCGGTCACCGTTCCGTCGTCGATTGCCGGCGGCACCGTCAGCATCACCGACAGCAGCGGCGCGGTGGTTCGCACCATCGATCTGGGCAGTCGCGCCGCAGGCAGCGCGAGCTTCACCTGGGACGGCAAGGACAAGGACGGCAATCTGGTCAAGACCGGTACCTATACCGTCAAGGCCAACGCATCGATCAATGGCACCTCGACCGACATGGCGACCTACCTGCCGGCCACCGTTACCAGCGTGACGATCAGCCAGACCGGCGGCGAGCTGATGCTCAACCTGTCCGGCAAGGGCACCGTTGCCCTGTCCAAAGTACAAACCATTGGTATATAGAGCCGACTAACCGGCACAAAGGAGTGGAATATGTCTTTCAATATCGGCCTTAGCGGTCTCTATGCAGCCAACAAACAACTGGACGTGACCGGCAACAACATCGCCAACGTCGCGACCGCCGGTTTCAAATCGTCCCGTGCAGAATTCGAAGACGTTTACTCGTCGACTCGCCTGGGCAGCGGCAGCAAAGTGATCGGCAATGGTGTGCGTCTGGCCAACGTTTCCCAGCAGTTCACCCAAGGTGACATCAACAACACCGGCAACGTGTTGGACATGGGCATCAACGGTTCCGGTTTCTTCACCATGAGCAACAATGGCTCGGTGTCCTACACCCGTGCCGGTACGTTCAAGGTCGACAACGCCGGTTACATTACCAACACCGACTACACCTCGCGTCTGCAAGGTTATGGTGTGGATGCCAACGGTAAGATCGTCAATGGTGTGTTGACCGACCTCAAGATCGACACTTCAAACCTGGCGCCTAAGTCCACCTCGCTGGTGACTTCGACCATCAACCTGAACTCGACTGCGCCAGTGATCGACGACACAGTGGCCGCCGGCAAGTTCGATCCGAGCAACCTCGCGACCTACACCAAATCGTTCAGCACGCCGATCTATGACAGCCAGGGCAACATGCACCCCATGGATCAGTACGTGGTGAAAACCGGTGCCAACACCTGGAAGGTCTATACTCTGGTGGACGGTCGTAACCCGGATGCAACGGGCAGTGATCCAAAAGTCACCGCGCCGGTGCCTTCCACCATGACATTTGACTCCGCTGGCAAGCTGACGCAGGTCAGCACCCTGCCTGGCCCGGTGATCAGCAGTGACCTGAAGCTCACGGGTTGGGTGCCGGGTAATGTCGTCAATGGTACGTTCAAGGCTAATGGTGCGGCCGCGAACCCGGCAGGTATCACCATTTCGATGGCTCAGACCACCCAGTACAACGCGGACACTGCGCGTTCGATCCCGACGCAGGATGGTTACGCCACTGGCCAGATCACCAACCTGACCATCGACGGCACCGGTACGCTGTTCGCCAACTTCAGCAACAACCAGAGCAAGGCTATTGGCCAGGTCGCACTGGCGAGTTTCACCAACGAACAAGGCTTGCAGGCAGTCGGCGGCACTAGCTGGAAGGAGACTTTCGCTTCGGGTATTCCGGGCTACGATGCGCCGAAAACCGGTACGTTGGGTGAGGTGGTTTCCAACTCGCTGGAAGAGTCGAACGTTAATCTGACCAACGAGCTGGTAGACCTGATCAAGGGCCAGAGCAACTATCAGGCGAACGCCAAGACCATCTCGACTCAGAGCACCATCATGCAGACCATCATTCAGATGACCTGATTCTGGTATCTGCTTGTGCAAGGAAGCCCCTCTTTTGAGGGGCTTTTTTGTTGGGCTTTTTTGGGGGGGGGGCTGTTTTGATTGGGTGTATATCCGTTGCTTCGGGTGCTGCGGCTGGCGGTTCGCTCTTACAGCGACTCACTCCGACCAATCTCCGATTGCACACTCCCAATCCCACTGTGGGAGCGAGCTTGCTCGCGAAGGCGACCTGAGAGCCAGGCAGCCTCTGCCAGATGTACTCAACTTCTGTAAGCGCTGCCGAAGGTAAACGGCGCCCAAAAGAAAACCCCCGACACACCAGAAGTCTGTCGGGGGTTTTATTTTGCCTGGAAGAATCAGGCGTCTCGCAACGCCTGATTCAGCTCAGCTTATTGGCAAGCTTCGCAATCCGGCTCGTCGATCGCGCAAGCCTTTGGCACTGGAGCAGGACCGGCAGGTGCTGCCAGAACCGAATCGTCGCCGTGGTTGCCGCCGCTGGAAACAGCGTTCAGCTTGCCGGTGTTGATGGTCGACTTCTCGGTGCTGGTCGCGGCCAGGGCACGGAGGTAGTAAGTGGTTTTCAGGCCACGGTACCAGGCCATGCGGTAGGTCACGTCGAGCTTCTTGCCCGATGCGCCGGCGATGTACAGGTTCAGCGACTGGGCCTGGTCGATCCACTTCTGACGACGGCTGGCGGCGTCAACGATCCACTTGGTGTCCACTTCGAACGCGGTCGCATAAAGCTCTTTGAGTTCTTGCGGGATGCGCTCGATCTGCTGAACCGAACCGTCGTAGTACTTCAGGTCGTTGATCATGACCGAGTCCCACAGACCGCGAGCTTTCAGGTCGCGAACCAGGTACGGGTTGATCACGGTGAATTCGCCCGACAGGTTCGATTTCACGTACAGGTTCTGGTAGGTCGGCTCGATGGACTGCGACACGCCGGTGATGTTGGCGATGGTCGCGGTCGGCGCGATGGCCATGATGTTCGAGTTACGAATACCTTTTTGTACGCGAGCACGCACCGGTGCCCAGTCCAGGGTCTCGTTCAGGTCGACGTCGATGTACTTCTGGCCACGGGCTTCGATCAGGATCTGTTGCGAATCCAGCGGCAGGATGCCCTTGGACCACAGCGAACCCTGGAACGTCTCGTAGGCGCCACGCTCGTCGGCCAGGTCGCAGGACGCCTGGATGGCGAAGTAGCTGACCGCTTCCATCGACTTGTCGGCGAACTCGACGGCAGCGTCGGAACCGTAAGGGATGTGCTGCAGGTACAGCGCGTCCTGGAAGCCCATGATGCCCAGACCGACCGGACGGTGCTTGAAGTTCGAGTTACGCGCTTGCGGCACCGAGTAGTAGTTGATGTCGATCACGTTGTCGAGCATGCGCACGGCGGTGTTCACGGTGCGTTGCAGCTTGGCGGTGTCCAGCTTGCCGTCGACGATGTGGTTCGGCAGGTTGATCGAGCCCAGGTTGCAAACGGCGATCTCGTCCTTGTTGGTGTTCAAGGTGATTTCGGTGCACAGGTTCGAGCTGTGAACCACGCCGACGTGCTGCTGCGGGCTGCGCAGGTTGCACGGGTCTTTGAAGGTCAGCCATGGGTGGCCGGTTTCAAACAGCATGGAGAGCATTTTGCGCCACAGGTCTTTGGCCTGGATGGTCTTGAACAGTTTGACCTTGCCTGGGTATTCGGTCAGCGCTTCGTAGTACTCGTAGCGCTCTTCGAAGGCTTTGCCGGTCAGGTCGTGCAGGTCCGGTACTTCGGATGGCGAGAACAGGGTCCACTTGCCGTCATCGAAAACACGCTTCATGAACAGGTCAGGGATCCAGTTGGCGGTGTTCATGTCGTGGGTACGACGACGATCATCACCGGTGTTCTTGCGCAGTTCGATGAACTCTTCGATGTCCATGTGCCAGGTTTCCAGGTAGGCACAGACAGCGCCTTTGCGCTTGCCACCCTGGTTAACGGCTACAGCGGTGTCGTTCACCACTTTGAGGAACGGCACAACGCCTTGCGACTTGCCGTTGGTGCCCTTGATGTACGAACCCAGAGCGCGAACAGGCGTCCAGTCGTTGCCCAGGCCACCGGCGAATTTCGACAACATGGCGTTGTCGTGGATCGCGTGGTAGATGCCCGACAGGTCATCCGGCACGGTGGTCAGGTAGCAGCTCGACAGTTGTGGACGCAGGGTACCGGCGTTGAACAGGGTCGGGGTCGACGACATGTAGTCGAAGGAAGACAGCAGGTTGTAGAACTCGATCGCACGGTCTTCTTTCTGCTTCTCTTCGATCGCCAGGCCCATGGCCACGCGCATGAAGAAGATCTGCGGCAGTTCGAAACGCACGCCATCCTTGTGGATGAAGTAACGGTCGTACAGGGTTTGCAGGCCCAGGTAGGTGAATTGCTGATCACGCTCGTGGTTGATCGCCTTGCCCAGTTTTTCCAGGTCGAAGGAAGCCAGCACAGGGTTCAGCAGTTCGAACTCGATACCTTTGGCGATGTAAGCCGGCAGTGCCTTGGCGTACAGGTCGGCCATTTCGTGGTGAGTGGCGCTTTCGGCCACACCGAGGAAACCCAGACCTTCGGCACGCAGGGTGTCCATCAGCAGGCGGGCAGTCACGAACGAGTAGTTCGGCTCACGCTCGACCAGGGTACGGGCGGTCATCACCAGGGCGGTGTTGACGTCGGTCAGGGCCACGCCGTCGTACAGGTTTTTCAGGGTTTCGCGCTGGATCAGGTCGCCGTCGACTTCTTCCAGACCTTCGCAGGCCTCGGTGACGATGGTGTTCAGGCGGCCCATGTCGAGCGGCGCCAGGCTGCCGTCGGCACGGGTAATGCGGATCGACGGGTGAGCGTTGACCGCTTCTTCGGCCGGCGCGTGGGCAGCACGTTCTTTCGAACGACCGTCACGGTAGATCACGTAGTCGCGAGCGACTTTCTGCTCACCGGCACGCATCAGGGCCAGTTCGACCTGGTCCTGGATTTCTTCGATGTGGATGGTGCCACCCGACGGCATGCGACGCTTGAAGGTCGCGGTGACCTGTTCGGTCAGACGGGCAACGGTGTCATGGATTCGCGACGAAGCGGCAGCGGTGCCGCCTTCAACTGCGAGGAACGCTTTGGTGATAGCGACGGTGATCTTGTCATCGGTGTAAGGAACGACAGTGCCATTGCGCTTGATCACGCGCAGTTGACCAGGCGCGGTGGCTGCCAGATCCGAATTCGAATCAGCGGCCTGCGGCAAGGTGCCCTGCGGGTTCTCGCGAGTTGTGTCGGTTTGCATGGGGGGTGGTCTCCACATTCTCTATGTTTGTTTGGGCACCATCATGGTGCCCACCGTTCTGTCCAGAAGCACTACAGCCGACGGGCGTCGGGTATAACAACTTCGGGACAGTAGGAAAAAAGGCTGATGAAGCCGCATCCTTGCCGAAGTTTTTGGCTACGAGCCAGGGCTCGAGCCGGATTCCTTCCCGGGTGACAGTAATGACTGCAACACCCGTACCGTTCTCGCCGCTGCGAGGTAAAAAACGGTGCCATCCGCAAGTGCGGTTTGGGCTTTGAAAAACTTGCTGGGTTCAACCGGAAACAGGCAATAAATCGCTTGAGTTTCAGGTCTGAAATGTGGTTGGGCGTTTAAGCGGAAAACCCTATATGTGGGGTCTCTCCCTGCGCCGTGCTACAAGATAATGCGTTTCACGGGTGCTTGCAACGTACTAGCTGTGGATAAACCTGTGCGTAAATTGTGTAAGAAATCCGGAATTCGCGTGTAGGCCGCGAACCTGCTGAGCTAGACCGTCTGTCACTGTTTTTTCACCGGGAAAAACGCTTCAGCGGATTTTTAAGGGCGCGAACCCTATCACAAAAAACTGCCTTGTCCGAACGCATTTACCGACTTGTGTTCTGGCTGGACGCCGTTTATACAATCGGCCCATGCGCAGGCATTCTTATCCTCCAGAAACATGACAAAAGGACGGGAGGATCACGCTGAATATCGCGTACCCCTGTAGGAGCTGCCGAAGGCTGCGATCTTTTGATCCTGATCTTGAAAAGCAAGATCAAAAGATCGCAGCCTCGTTTCACTCGACAGCTCCTACAGGGGATTGTGTGTCCGGGCAATCGCCTTCCTTTTATTAATAACAATAGAAAGCAGAGGTCACCGGTGGAGCAACAAGCCTTTGAGGTATTGATCGTCGAGGATGACCAGCGGCTGGCCGAATTGACGCGCGACTACCTGCAAGCCAATGGACTGCGCGTGAATATCGAAGGCAACGGGGCGCTGGCGGCGGCGCGGATCATCAAGGAGCAGCCGGATCTGGTGATCCTCGATCTGATGCTGCCGGGCGAAGATGGCCTGAGCATCTGTCGCAAGGTGCGCAATCAGTATGACGGGCCGATTCTGATGCTCACCGCACGCACTGACGATGCCGATCAGATTCAGGGCCTCGACCTCGGTGCCGACGATTACGTGTGCAAACCGGTGCGCCCACGGCTGTTGCTGGCGCGCATTCAAGCGTTGCTGCGCCGTAGCGATACACCTGAACCGCTCGCCGAAAAATCCCGCCGTCTGCAATTTGGCCCGCTGGTGGTCGACAACGCCTTGCGCGAAGCGTGGCTGAGCGACAACGGTATCGAGCTGACCAGCGCCGAATTCGATCTGCTCTGGCTGCTGGTGTCCAACGCCGGGCGGATTCTGTCCCGCGAAGAAATCTTCACTGCACTGCGCGGCATCGGCTATGACGGTCAGGACCGTTCGATTGATGTGCGCATCTCGCGCATCCGCCCGAAAATCGGCGACGACCCCGACCATCCACGCCTGATCAAGACCATTCGCAGCAAAGGTTATCTGTTCGTTCCTGAAGCCTGCGTAGATCTGCCGCTGTGAACTCGATCTTCCTGCGCATCTACGGCGGCATGTGCGCAGCGCTGATTCTGGTGGCGGTGCTCGGCGTGCTGGCGCTGAATCTGCTCAATCAGGTGCGCAGCGAGCAGTATCGCGAGCGGCTGGCACACGGCACGTTCTCGCTGATGGCCGGCAACCTGCAACCGATGAATGAAACCGAGCGCCATCGCGCGTTGCTGGTGTGGGAGCGTTTGCTGGGGATTCCGCTGGCGCTGAAGAAGTTCGCCGAGACCGATCTCGATCTGACCCAGCGCACCCGCGTGCAACGGGGGCAGGCGTTGGTCGAGCAGACCGGTCCGCACGCAGCGAAGGTTTACCGGATGGTCAGCGACAAGGAACAGCTCGTACTGGTGGGTGAAGTTCAGCAAATCAGCGAGCAACTGGCCCGCGCAACCATTTACCTGCTGGCCGATGAACTGGTGCGCGTGCCGGTCGCCGAGCAACCCAAGCGCCTCGCACAGATAAAGGACGAGAAGGGCTTCGGTTTCGATTTGCGCCTGGTCACGGTGAATGACGCCGACATGGACGAAGACCAGAGCCGCCGCGTGGCCGAAGGCGACACGGTGATGGCGCTGGGCAAGGGCGGCGATTCGATCCGCGTGTTTGCCGGCATGGTCGGCACGCCGTGGGTGCTGGAAATCGGGCCGCTGTATCAGATGAACCCGTATCCGCCGGAATGGCTGGTGCTGATTGCGGCACTCGGCCTGACCCTGATCGGCCTCATTGTTTATCTGTTGGTGCGCCAGCTCGAACGCCGTTTACGCGGCCTCGAAGCGGCGGCCACGCGCATTGCCAAGGGCAGCCTGGAAACTCGTGTGCCGGCGCGCGGTGCCGACTCGGTCGGGCGTCTGGCGGCGGCGTTCAACGGCATGGCCGAGCACTTGCAGCAGCTACTGGCAATCCAGCGCGAACTGGTGCGTGCGGTCTCTCATGAACTTCGCACGCCGGTGGCGCGTCTGCGTTTCGGTCTGGAAATGATTGGCTCGGCGACCACCCCGCAAGCGCTGGAGAAATACCGCGAAGGCATGGATCACGACATCGAAGACCTCGATAAGCTGGTCGATGAAATGCTCACCTATGCGCGACTGGAGCAGGGTTCGCCGGCGCTGACGTTCCAGCGCATCGATCTGGATGCGCTGGTCAATCAGGTGATTGAAGAGCTGGCGCCGTTGCGCGCCGAAGTCACCGTGCAGCGGGGATTGTGCCTGTCTGCCGCCGATAACGATGATGCCTGGGTCGAGGCCGAGCCGCGTTATCTGCACCGGGCATTGCAGAATCTGGTGAGCAACGCCATGCGCCACGCACGCTCGAAGGTGACGGTGAGTTATCAGGTCGGGCAATTGCGCTGTCGCGTGGATGTCGAAGATGACGGCCCGGGCGTGCCGGAAGTAGCGTGGGAGCGGATTTTCACGCCGTTTCTACGCCTGGATGACAGCCGTACGCGGGCGTCGGGCGGGCATGGCCTGGGCTTGTCGATTGTGCGACGGATCATTCACTGGCATGACGGCCGGGCGATCATTGGCAAGAGCAAGAGTCTGGGTGGGGCTTGCTTTAGCCTGAGTTGGCCGAGGAATCAGGAACGCCGTTGAGTCTTGTGTTGGTTCGGCAGGCCTCATCGCGAGCAGGCTCACTCCTACAGGGGAACGCATTTCAAATGTAGGAGTGAGCCTGCTCGCGAAAGCGCGAGCGCCCGCAACACAAATCTTCAGGCTTTGATGCTGACCAGACTCAACAACTGCCCATCCCGCACCCCGAACTGCGCCTCCAGTTCAACGCCGTTACGCCACTCGGCCGACAAGTCCGCCAACAGCCGCAACCTCACTTGACCCGCTTCAGTCCACTCCAGCACTTCAGCGTGCTCGAAATAAAAGCGCTTCTGCACAATCGGGTACAGCGCTTTGAACAGACTTTCCTTCACCGAAAACGTCAGCGTCACCCACAGCGCCAACTGATCCCGCGAGGCGGCCGTCATGCGTTGCATTTCAGGTGGCGTCAGAATCTCCCCAGCCAGCCGCTCGGCACGTTCGGTGTCGAGCAGGTTTTCCAGATCCATGCCCAAACCGCGCCAGTGCCTTTTGTTGGCGACAATCGCTGCCGCGCGTCCGGTGCTGTGCGTGATCGAGCCGCAGATATGCGCGGGCCATATCGGCGCGCGGTCTTCACCAATCGCTGGCACAACGCTGCTGCCTTCCAGTTGCTGCAACGCTGCACGGGCGCAAATCCGCCCGGCGAGGAATTCCGCCTGACGTTTGGCCACCGAGCGCTGAATGCTTGGCGGGGCAACGACGGCACTGCGCTGGAAATCATCGCCGAGCAGTTGTGCCGGATCGAAATGGGTGCTGAGCAGCACGGTATCAGGCAACACCGTCGGCAACGGCCAGTGGCTGTCGAGCGCGGTGCAGCAGGCGGGGAGGGCGGGGGTGAGATTCATGGCGGGCATTTTGCCGGTTAGTCGAGACAAGGTCGAGATGATCGTTCCCACGCGGAGCGTGGGAACGATCAGGTGCGGAGGGGTCAGCTAAAGATTTTCTGCAAGAACGCTTTCATGTCCGCCCAGGATTTTTCATCCGCTGCCTTGTTGTACCCGATGTCCGGGCCACCGTGCTCGCCATGGCTCAGGCGATCGGCATCCGGATTGGTAAATCCGTGCTTGGCGCCGTCGAGGCTGACGAACTTATAGTCAGCGCCAGCCTTGTCCATTTCCGTCTTGAACGCCGTGACATTGTCTGGAGTGACCATGCTGTCCAGCGCACCGTGTTCGACCAGAATCTTCGCCTTCACACTGCCGGGTGTCGCCGGGGTCTTGGTCGCCAGCGCGCCGTGGAAACTCACCACACCTGCCAGCGGCTCTCCTTGTCGCGCGGCGTTGAGCACCACGCCGCCGCCGAAGCAGTAACCGATGGCGGCGATTTTGTTGACGTCGGTCTGCGCCTGCTTCTTCAGCAAATTCAGCCCGGCCTCAAAGCGCTTGCTGGAAGCCGCCGCATCCTGAGTCGCCGCCTGCATGAACGCCATCGCGTCTTTCGGGTGCTCGGTGTTCTTGCCTTCGCCGTACATGTCGATCGCCAACGCGCTGTAGCCAAGTGCGGCGAGATCGCGTGCGCGGCGTTTGGCGTAATCGTTCAGGCCCCACCATTCGTGCACCACGACGACACCCGGGCGTTTGCCTTGGATGGCGTCGTCGTAGGCGTAGTAGCCGATCAGTTTCGTGCCGTCGGCGCTCTGATAGGGGATTTCTTCAGTCTTGATCGCAGCCTGAGTGAGGCTGCTGACAGCCAGCAAAGTAAGGGCGAGGAACAGGCGCATGGTCGGGTCTCCTGACAATAAAGGGTCAAAACAGCCTAGTTCATTTGGTTCAGGTCAGGTTCAGAGACGGTTCAGGGGCGGTACAGGGGGAGGTCAGTAACCTTGCGCCATACCCAAACAGCACTGTGAAAGAGGAAATACCCATGACTTTTAACAAACTGTTGCTGGCATTGACCGTAATGAGCGCCAGTATCGCGGCCCAGGCTGACACCACTTCGAATTTCGCCGGCCTATCCTTCGGCCAGACCAGCGACAAGATTGACAAGTCCCACGCACTGAACAACAACCTCGACCACCCGAACGCCACCGGCGCCATCGACGGTAACAACACCTACGGCGTACGCCTCGGTCAGCAAAACAGCCAGGGTCGCTACTACGCCACCTACGACAACGTGTCGGGCTCGCACAATGGCATTAAACTGCGTCAGGAAAACCTGCTGGGCAGCTACGATCTGTTCTACCCGGTAGGCGGCAGCACCAAGTTGTTCGGTGGCGCGACGGCGGGTTTGACCAAGCTGACTCAGGAATCGCCAGGCTTTAGCCGCGACAGTGATATTGGTTACGCCGTCGGTGGTCAGCTCGGTGTGTTGCAACAAGTATCGCAAAACACTTCGGTCGAACTCGGTTACCGTTACCTGCGCAGCAATGCCAGCACCGAGATGAGCGAACGCGGTGGCAGCAAGCAAGGTTCGCTGGATTTGACCAGCAGCGCGCAGACTTACCTGTCGGCTAACTACAATTTCTAAGGAGTTGCCAGCAGGTTCAATGTGGGAGCGAGCCTGCTCGCGAAAGCGGTGAATCAGTCGATCAATTTATCGACTGACACACAGCCTTCGCGAGCAGGCTCGCTCCCACAGGTGTGTGACTGGAGATTCTGATTTATCCGGGAGAGTGTTATGAAACTGTTGGTCGTCGAAGATGAAGCGCTGTTGCGCCATCACCTGCAAACCCGCCTGACGGAAAGTGGCCACGTGGTCGAGTCCGTGGCCAATGCCGAAGAGGCGCTGTACCAGACCGGACAGTTCAACTTCGACCTGGCGGTGATCGATCTCGGCCTGCCGGGCATGGGCGGTCTCGACCTGATTCGCCAATTGCGCGCGGCGGGCAAGACCTTCCCGATCCTGATCCTCACCGCGCGCGGCAACTGGCAGGACAAGGTCGAAGGCCTCGCCGCCGGCGCCGACGATTACGTGGTCAAGCCGTTCCAGTTCGAAGAGCTCGACGCGCGCCTGAACGCCTTGCTGCGCCGCTCCAGCGGTTTCACCCAGTCGACCATCGTCGCCGGGCCGCTGCTGCTCGACCTCAATCGCAAACAGGCGAGCCTCGACGAGCAACCGCTGGCGCTGACCGCCTACGAGTACCGCATCCTCGAATACCTCATGCGCCATCACCAGCAAGTGGTGCCCAAGGATCGCTTGATGGAGCAGCTCTACCCGGACGACGACGAGCGCGATCCAAATGTCATCGAAGTGCTGGTCGGCCGTCTGCGCCGAAAACTCGAAGGCCCGGCCGGGTTCAAGCCGATCGACACCGTGCGCGGCCTCGGCTACCTGTTCAATGAGCGCTGCACTTGATTCGTTCCCTTCGCGTTCGCTTGATGCTCGCCGCCACCACGTTGGCGGTATTGTTCATGCTTGCCTTGCTGCCGGCGATGCAAGGCGCGTTCAGCCTCGCCTTGCAGGATTCCATTGAGCAGCGGCTGGCCTCGGACGTGACCACGCTGATCTCGGCCGCGCGCATTGAAAACGGTCGGCTGGTGATGCCGACGCAACTGCCGGATGAGCGCTTCAATCTCACCGACTTCCGTTTGCTCGGCTACATCTACGACCGCGAAGGGCATCTGGTGTGGCGCTCGAAAGCCACCCAGGAAGAGCAGATCAACTATAAGCCGCGCTATGACGGCCTCGGTAACGAGTTCGCGCGGATTCGTGAAACCAACGGCCAGGAATTCTTCGTCTACGACGTTGAAGTGAAATTGCTCGGCGGCAAAAGCGCGGCGTTCAGCATCGTCGCCCTGCAACCGGTGCGCGAGTACGAAACCACCCTCGAAGGCCTGCGTGAAAATCTCTATCTGGGCTTCGGCGCTGCGTTACTCGTGTTGCTGGCGCTGTTGTGGATCGGCCTGACCTGGGGCCTCAAAGCCTTGCGCCGGCTCAGTCAGGAACTCGACGAAATCGAAGGCGGCACCCGTGAAAGCCTCACCGAACAACATCCACGCGAACTGCTGCGCCTGACCGGCTCGCTCAACCGTTTGCTGCACAGCGAGCGCCAGCAGCGCAGTCGTTATCGCGATTCCCTCGATGACTTGGCGCACAGCCTGAAAACCCCGTTGGCGGTGTTGCAAGGTGTCAGCGAAGACATGGCCCAGCGTCCCGAAGAGCGCGATCAGGCCTGGGTGCTGCAAAGCCAGATCGAACGCATGAGCCAGCAGATCAGCTATCAACTGCAACGGGCCAGCTTGCGCAAAAGCGGACTGGTGCGACATCAGGTGCGCTTGCAACCGGTGCTGAAAAGCCTCTGCGACACCCTCGACAAGGTGTATCGCGATAAGCATGTGCGCGTGGCATTCGATCTGCCTGAGCACTGCTATGTGCCGATCGAGCAGGGCGCGTTGCTGGAGATGATGGGCAACTTGCTGGAAAACGCCTATCGCCTGTGCCTGGGCGAGGTGCGCATCAGCGTGCGTGAGACTCTGGCCGGGATTGAACTGTGCGTCGAAGATGACGGCCCGGGCGTGCCGCCGGATCAGCGTGCGCGGATTCTCGAGCGTGGCGAGCGGCTGGATGCCCAGCATCCGGGGCAGGGGATCGGGTTGGCGGTGGTTAAGGACATTATTGAAAGCTACAACGCCAAACTCGCGTTGGGCGATTCACCGATGGGTGGGGCGGCGTTCAGGATTCATTTTCCTGCGGTGTGATCGGGAGTTGCCCTCACCCTAACCCTCCCGAAGCGTCGGACCGCCCAGAGGTAGAGGGGACTGACCGAAGTGTCTTGCGAAAATGATCGACCTGAGCGATTTGAGTCGAATATGGATTCAATAGAGAGCTTGCAGGTCGGCGTATTTCTCAACCATCCCCCAATCAGTCCCCTCTCCCTGAGGGTGTCTGGCGTTTTATATCGACCTGAAATAGCCAGTCGATTATGGATTCAGTAGAGAGCATTCAGGTCGGCCTACTTCTTGAGCATCCCTCAATCAGTCCCCTCTCCCTCCGGGAGAGGGTTAGGGTGAGGGGCTTTTGATTTAGCGCCTCACTGCTCCTGCGCCCGATAAGCCCCCGGCGTCAGCCCGGTCCACTTCTTGAACGCCCGATGAAACGCCGACGGCTCGGAAAATCCGAGCTGCTCGGCAATCTGCTGCAACGACAGATCCGCACGGCCCAAATGATAAATGGCGATATCTCGCCGCAACTGATCCTTCAACTCCTGAAAACTGCTGCCTTCCTCACGCAAATGCCGGCGCAGCGTTTGCGGGCTGATGTGCAAGTGCGCCGCCACCGCTTCCAGATCCGGCCAGTGTGCCGTGTCGCGACTGAGCAAACGACGCAGGCGGCTGCTCAGGCTGTCGCCGTCGTCCGGGCGTGAGAGCAGGTCGGCGGGGGAGCGTTCGAGGAAGTGTTTGAGGGTGCGTTCATCCTGCAACAGCGGCATAGACAGATATCGGCTGTGGAATAAAAGGCTGCTTTGCTCGGTACCGAAAGTCAGCGGGCAGGGGAACAACAGGTCATATTCAGCGCCGTGATCGGGGCGGGGATAGCTGAAAGTTGCCTGCTCGAGGCGAATTCGCTGGCCAATCAGCCAACTGCCGAGGCGATGCCAGATCACCAGCAAACTCTCGGTGAGAAAGTGATCCGGGTCGCACATCTGCGAATCGTCGAGGCTCAAACGCACCCATTCGTCTTCGCGCGTCAGGCTCAGGCGCGGGGCTTCGGGGAATAGGCTATAAAACAATAAACCGCGTTGCAGCGCTTTCTCCAGATTGCGGCAGTGGATCGAGGCGTGGCACATCATGGCGAAACTGCCGGGCTTGCTCGGGGCGTTGCCGAAACCCAGGTATTCGTCATCCAGCGCCAGCCACAGGCCCTGAATCAACCGGGTGAATTGTTCCGGAGCGATGCGTGCGCGCGGCTCGTCGAGCAGTTCCGGGCTGATGCCCAGTTGCAGCAGCAGGCCCGAGTAATCGAACCCTTGGCGGCGCGCGCCACCGAGGGCGGCACGGGCGAAATGACTGGCGATGGTGCGTTCGCGCATAAGCGGCAGATCCTTCCTCAGGCGCCGGATGGTAGCCGGCGGCTGGACACGCCTACAAGGCGGATTTCCGCCAAATTGTAGGACGAGAAGCGGCGAGTTGGCGGAAATCCGCCACACTTGAGTCACCGAGTGGTGACATCCATGACGGTGTAATCCCTGATATCAAAAGGCTTGCAGGCAATCGCACCAAAGTGGCACGACGTTTGCGATACAAGCCACAGAAGCGTGCGTTTGGCCCTGATGGAAAACGCTGCTCCAACAACAAATCCCTCCAGTGCAGGAGGGTTCGCAATTAAGGTTTCGCGGCCAACAGATGGATGTTGCCACGCGGGACGCTTGAGGAAACCTGCAATGACGACTCGTCAGCCACTGTACAAATCCCTGTATTTCCAGGTGATCGTTGCCATCGCCATCGGCATCCTGCTTGGTCACTTCTACCCTCAGACCGGTGTGGCCCTCAAGCCGCTGGGTGACGGGTTCATCAAACTGATCAAAATGGTCATCGCCCCGATCATCTTCTGCACCGTTGTCAGCGGCATCGCCGGCATGCAGAACATGAAATCCGTGGGCAAGACTGGCGGCTACGCGCTGCTGTACTTCGAAATCGTTTCCACCATTGCCCTGCTGATCGGTCTGATCGTGGTCAACGTTGTGCAACCGGGCGCCGGCATGCACATCGACGTCACCACCCTGGACGCCTCGAAAATCGCCACTTATGTGACGGCCAGTAAAGACCAGAGCATTGTCGGTTTCCTCCTCAATGTAATCCCGAACACCATCGTCGGCGCGTTCGCCACCGGTGACATCCTGCAAGTGCTGATGTTCTCGGTGATCTTCGGCTACGCCCTGCATCGCCTGGGTTCGTACGGTCGTCCGCTGCTGGACATGATCGATCGCTTCGCCCACGTGATGTTCAACATCATCAACATGATCATGAAACTGGCGCCGCTGGGTGCTTTCGGCGCGATGGCCTTCACCATCGGTGCCTACGGCGTCGGCTCGCTGGTGCAACTGGGCCAGTTGATGATCTGCTTCTACATCACCTGCATCCTGTTCGTGGTGGTGGTGCTGGGTGCGATCTGCCGTGCTCACGGTTTCAGCGTGTTCAAGCTGGTGCGTTACATCCGTGAAGAACTGTTGATCGTACTGGGCACGTCCTCGTCGGAATCGGCATTGCCACGCATGCTGATCAAGATGGAGCGTCTGGGCGCGAAGAAATCCGTAGTAGGTCTGGTGATCCCGACCGGTTACTCGTTCAACCTCGACGGTACTTCGATCTACCTGACCATGGCGGCCGTGTTCATCGCTCAGGCGACCGACACTCACATGGACATCACTCACCAGATCACCCTGCTGCTGGTATTGCTGCTGTCCTCCAAAGGTGCGGCGGGAGTGACCGGTTCGGGCTTCATCGTGCTGGCTGCCACTCTGTCGGCGGTAGGTCACCTGCCGGTGGCCGGTCTGGCGCTGATCCTCGGTATCGACCGCTTCATGTCCGAAGCCCGCGCACTGACCAACCTGGTCGGTAACGCAGTAGCCACCATCGTAGTTGCCAAGTGGGTCAAGGAGCTGGATACCGATCAGCTGCAAACCGAGCTGGCCTCGGGCGGCCGCGGTATCGCTGATACCCGTCCTGAAGATGATCTGGGTGTGGCTGAAGGCCCAACCCCAAGCAATGTGAAGTAAGTACTGCTTGCCTGGAAAAACCCGCTTCGGCGGGTTTTTTCTTGCCTGCGATTTGAGCGTAACGGTCACACCCGCTGACATTTCCGGTGATTGCCGTACGCGGTATCGCTGCCTAGGCTGAGTGCATCGCCCAAGGAGTTCGCCCATGTCCGCACCGCTGGCCTCACTGAAGATCCTCGATTTCTCTACATTGCTGCCGGGGCCGTTCGCCTCGCTGTTGCTGGCGGATATGGGCGCTGAAGTGCTGCGCATCGAATCACCAACGCGCATGGACCTGCTGCGGGTATTGCCGCCGCATGATGGCGGAGTTTCGGCCAGTCATGCCTACCTCAATCGCAACAAGCGCAGCCTGGCCCTGGACCTCAAACAGCCCGAGGCGCTGGACGTGGTCAAGCAATTGCTGACCGATTACGACATCGTCCTCGAGCAGTTTCGCCCCGGTGTCATGGAGCGTTTGGGCCTGGGCTATGAAGCGCTGAAGGCGATCAACCCGAAGCTGATCTACGTGTCGATCACCGGTTACGGCCAGACCGGGCCGTACAAGGATCGCGCCGGGCATGACATCAACTATTTGGCGCTGGCGGGGCTGGCCAGTTACACCGGCCGCGCCGATAGCGGTCCGTTGCCATTGGGTATGCAAGTGGCGGATGTCGCCGGTGGTTCGTTGCACGGGGTGATCGGCTTGTTGGCGGCGGTGATTGCGCGGCAGCAAACCGGGCAGGGCACGCACCTGGATGTAAGCATGACCGACTGCGCGTTCAGCCTGAATGCAATGGCCGGTGCCGGCTATCTGGCTTGCGGCGAAGAGCCAGAGTGGGAAGAGCAGATGCTCAACGGCGGCAGCTTCTACGATTATTACCGTTCTCGCGATGGACGCTGGATGTCGGTGGGCAGTCTGGAGCCGGGGTTCATGCAGCAATTGTGTGCGGCGCTGGGGCGGCCGGAGTTGGCGGCGCAGGGCTTGTCCTCAAAACCTGAGCAGCAGCGAGCATTGAAATACGCGCTGACGGTCGAGTTTGAAAAACATGACTTTGCTGAATTGTGCGAGTTGTTTGCCGGGATTGATGCGTGTGTCGAGCCGGTATTGAGTCTGGGGGAGGCGGTAAGCCATCCGCAGTTGCGGGCACGGGAATTGGTGACGCAGGTGCCGCGTGAGGATGGTACGACGCAGGCGCAGATGGCCTGTCCGTTGAAGTTTTCCGAAGCGTTGCCGGCGCCGCGGCATGTTGGCGCGGTGTTGGGGCAGCATACGGATCAGGTGTTGGGGGAGTTGGGGTTGAGTCCTTCGAAAATTGAAGAGCTGCGCCGGGCCAAAGTCATTCTTTAGTGCCTGTTCTGGCCTCATCGCTGGCAAGCCAGCTCCCACAGTTTTCGAGGTGTCCACAGATTCTGTTTAAGACACCTAAACCTGTGGGCTGGCTTGCCAGCGATGGGGCCAGTCAGGGCGACACAACCTGACTATTCCACCCGCATCTCACCACTGAACACCAAAGTGTTGCGGCAGCGCCGACACAAATACCGCCGCCCCTGCCGCACCAGGCTATGGCGCTGCGCCGAAAACGGAAAATCGCTGTCCGCGCACGGGCATTTGTAGATATAGCGGGTCACGCTGCGGCGCTTGATTGCATAGGTGTGGCAGCGATCCGGCGGCAGTTCGTAAACCCCGCGCATGATCAGTTGCCATTCCTCGCCGTGGGGCTGAATGCGCTCGCCAAACAACTGATGGGCGATCAGGTGCGCGACTTCGTGGGCCACGGTCTGCTTGAGGAAGTGTTCGGTGTTTTCCCGGTACAGCTGCGGATTGAAGCGCAGCAGATTCTCGTGCAGATGCGCGACACCGGCTTTTTGCCCGCGCAGCTTGAGACTGACGACAGGGCGTGGGAAAGAACGTTTGAAAAAGGCTTCAGCGAGTTGGTAACAATCTTCGACGCGGGTATTGAGTTGCTCGGGCATGCTTGATGGATCTCCAGAGGCGTCGAGTATGCCGCAACCCTGTGGACTTGCGAATCGCCAAGCTGCCGAATGGTCATCCTTGAAACGACAAGGCCGCCTTGCGGCGGCCTGTTATCAGCCTGTCGAGTCAGTTCGTATACACAGGCCCGACGCCCAGCCCCCAGACAATCACGGTGAATGCCATGATGGCGACCAGCACCACCAGACCCACCGCCAGCACCGAGCTGGAAAACAGGAAGCCCTCGTCCGACGGAATATTCATGAACGTCGGCAGCCCCACATACAACAGATAAACCGTGTAGCAGATGGCCGCCGTACCGACGATCATCCCCAGCCACATATGCGGATACAGCGCCGCCAGACCGCCGACGAACAACGGTGTCGCGGTATAAGTGGCAAATGCGACACAACGGGCCAGACTCGGGTTGGCGTCATAGGTACGCGCCATCCAGTGCACGAAAGCGCCCATGACCGCGACGCCGCCGAGCATGGCCAGATACGACATGATCGTCATCCACAGTGCGCTTTCAAAGGTAAGCATCACCGGTGCGCGATTGCCGATTACCCAGCCAACCTGAGTCGTGCCGATAAACGCCGAAACAGCGGGGATCGCCGCCAGAATCAGCGTGTGGGTGAGGTACATGTGGCTGATGCTTTCCTCTTGGTCGCCACGGATTTCCTTCCATTCCTGATCGGGGTGGGTAAAAAGTCCCACTACGTGATGGATCATGCCAGTCACTCCTCTTGTTATTGCCATCGCCCCCCAACGGAGCGCCTACGGGCCAAGGTGGCCGAGCAAATTCAGGTCTTCAGATGTGTGCGACCTTATGTCGCAGTATAGAAAGGTCTTACCCGTACAGGTATTAGGGGCTTAGAGCAAATCGCGCTGTAAACAGTGCGGGTAATCGCCTCGGGGTCTGTTAACGCGCCGTCGGCTGGCCGCGACAACCTGTGCCCACAACCCCGGGGTTTTTGCGTAAAATGCCGGCCTTTCGTCACACCTCACGGATTTCGCGTCATGGGCACTCTTACGGTCAACCAGAACAAACTGCAAAAGCGACTGCGCCGTCTGGCCGGCGAAGCGGTCGCCGATTTCAACATGATTGAAGATGGCGACAAGGTCATGGTCTGCCTGTCCGGCGGCAAAGACAGCTACACCATGCTCGATGTGCTGCTGCACCTGCAAAAGGTTGCACCGATCAAGTTCGAGATCGTCGCGGTGAACATGGACCAGAAGCAGCCGGGATTCCCCGAGCATGTGCTGCCGGCCTATCTGAAAGATCTGGGCGTCGAGTACCACATCGTCGAGAAAGACACCTACTCGGTGGTCAAGGAACTGATCCCGGAAGGCAAGACCACCTGCTCGCTGTGCTCGCGCCTGCGTCGCGGCACGCTGTACACCTTTGCCGATGAAATCGGTGCGACGAAAATGGCCCTCGGTCATCACCGCGACGACATCGTCGAGACGTTCTTCCTCAACATGTTCTTCAACGGTTCGCTTAAAGCCATGCCGCCGAAGCTGCGCGCCGACGATGGTCGCAACGTGGTAATCCGTCCGCTGGCGTACTGCAACGAGAAAGACATTCAGGCTTACTCGGATTTGAAAGAATTCCCGATCATCCCGTGCAACCTCTGCGGTTCGCAGGAAAACCTGCAGCGTCAGGTAGTCAAGGAGATGCTTCAGGACTGGGAGCGCAAGACCCCGGGCCGTACCGAAAGCATCTTCCGCAGCCTGCAGAACGTGCTTCCATCGCAACTGGCCGACCGCAACCTGTTCGACTTCACCAGCCTGAAGATCGACGAGACCGCTGCTTCGCGCTTCGTCAACGTCGTCAATCTGTAAACCCATTTCAAATGTGGGAGCGAGCCTGCTCGCGAAAGCGGTGCGTCATTCAACTGATTTGTTGACTGATACTCCCACTTCGCGAGCAGGCTCGCTCCCACATTGGTTTCTTGCTTCATTCAATAGGAGAGGGCATGCGCGATTACAAGTGGCTGCACGAATACTGTCTGAACCGCTTCGGTTCGGCGGCTGAACTGGAAGCCCATCTGCCCGTTCCCAAGACCCCGGCACAACTGCGCAAGATCAGCGACGACCGTTACCTCTCAACCATGGCCCTGCGCGTATTTCGCGCCGGCCTCAAACACAGTCTGGTCGACGCCAAGTGGCCGGCCTTCGAAGAGGTGTTCTTCAAGTTCGACCCGGAAAAAGTCGTGCTGATGAGCGCCGAACACCTTGAGCGCCTGATGCAGGATGCGCGAATCATCCGTCACCTCGGCAAGCTCAAGAGCGTGCCGCGCAATGCGCAGTTCATTCTCGATGTGGAGAAGGAGAAGGGCAGTTTCGGTGCGCTGATTGCCGACTGGCCGGTGACCGATATCGTCGGTTTATGGACGTACCTGAAAAAGCACGGCCATCAACTGGGCGGGCTGTCGGCGCCACGGTTTTTGCGCATGGTTGGCAAGGACACGTTTGTGCCGAGCTACGACGTGGTCGCGGCGCTGAATGCGCAGAAGATCGTTGATAAGGTGCCGACCAGTTTGCGTGACCTGGCGATCGTGCAGGATGTGTTCAACCAGTGGCATGAGCAGAGTGGCGGGCGGGCCATGAGCCAGATTTCGATGATGCTCGCGTACACAGTGAATCATTGATACCGAGTTGCCCCAATCGCTGGCAAGCCAGCTCTCACAGGTTTTTGTATTGATCACAATATTGTGTTTCAACACAGACCCTGTGGGAGCTGGCTTGCCAGCGATGGCGGTCTGTCAGGCGACGGAGACTTCGCCTTCGCCAGCCTGCTTGCGATTCAACTGATACCGCCACCGCACATACAACAGCGCCGAGCAGAACACCGCCAGGCTCGCGACCATCTCCAGCACCCCAAACCACTGTCGGTTCGGGTCATACGCCGCCAGTGCGCCCTTGATGAAATACAGATTCACCACAAAACACATCCACGAATGCCCACGGGCACTGCCCATGATCATCGCCGGGGCGAGGATGATCCACGGGATCAGCTCGACCAGCAGAATCACCCATGGCCGCGCGCCGTGCAGGTCGGCGAACAGCAGATAGTAGGCCGCGAGCAGACCGGCTAGGGCAAAAAAACTCAGCAGGCTGACAACCCGCATCGCTTTCACGCGCGGCTCAAGCCACTCGATCGAGGGCAGGACTTTCGGCTTCTTCGCCACTGTCAGCCCTCCAGTTTCTGCGCAGTCCTGGCCAAGCGCAGACCCAGCGCACGGCACAGTGCAACTTCGTGCTGATCAAGGCCTTTTTTGCCGTCCGCTCCGGCGTGATGACTGGCACCGTAAGGCGTGCCGCCACTCTGGGTTTCCAGCAGCGCCGACTCGCTGTACGGCAGGCCGGTGATGAGCATGCCGTGGTGCAGCAGCGGCAACATCATCGACAGCAGGGTGGTTTCCTGACCGCCGTGCAGGCTGGCGGTGGAGGTGAACACGCCAGCCGGTTTGCCGACGAGGGCGCCGGTCAGCCACAGGTTGCTGGTGCCGTCGAGGAAGTACTTCAGTGGCGCGGCCATGTTGCCGAAACGCGTCGGGCTACCGAGGGCGAGGCCAGCGCAGTTCTTCAAATCATCCAGCGTTGCGTACAGCGCGCCGTCCTCCGGGATGGCCGGGGCCACGGCTTCGCACTCGGTGGAGATCGCCGGCACGGTGCGCAGGCGCGCTTCGAGGCCAGCCTGTTCGACACCGCGGGCAATCTGCCGGGCCATCTCGTTGGTCGAGCCGTTGCGGCTGTAATACAGCACCAGAATGTACGGCGCGCTCACGGCAACAACTCCAGGATATTTTCGGGTGGACGACCGATCACCGCTTTGTCGCCGACTTCGAGAATCGGTCGCTCCATCAGTTTTGGATGCTGGGCAATGGCGTCGATCAATTGCGCTTCGCTGAGGCTTTCGTCAGCCAGTTGAAGCATTTTGTATTCATCTTCCCCGGTGCGCAGCAACTGACGTGCGCTGATCCCGAGCTTGCCGAGCAGGGCCTTGATTTGCGCTGCATTCAGCGGGGTCTCGAGGTACCGCACGACGTTCGGGGTCAGGCCGCGGGCTTCAAGAAGCTCCAGCGCGCCGCGGGATTTCGAGCAGCGCGGATTGTGATAAAGCGTCAGATCGGTCATGGCGGGTCGCTTCTGGCGTAAAGTGGCGGCTATTCTAACTGTGCAGCGCGCAATCCAGAACCTTCGGAGGCAATGGGTCGCAGGCGCCTTCAAATTTTCTCAAGGAACACGACATGACACGGCGATTGGCAGCGGCATTGACGATAATCGGGGCGTTGATGCTGGGGGGCTGCGGCAATGATTACGGGATCGACCAGAACGGTCAGAAGGTCGCGTCCGAACGTCTCGACAAACAATGGGTGGTGCTCAACTACTGGGCCGAATGGTGCGGCCCGTGCCGCACCGAGATCCCGGAGCTCAACCATCTGGCTGACGAGCTGAAGAGCAAGAACGTCGGCGTGTTCGGGGTCAACTTTGACAATGTGCAAGGTGTGGAGCTGAAAGACGCCAGTGAAAAACTGGGCATCAAGTTCACCGTGCTGGCGCAGGATCCGGCGGAGTTGTTTGAGTTACCGCGCAGTGAGGCGCTGCCGGTGACGTACATCATCGACAACAAGGGCAAGGTGCGTGAGCAGTTGATGGGGGAGCAGACGGCGGCGGGGGTGATGGCGAAGCTGGAGGCGTTACAAGCGACCAAGTGAGTTGCCGCTAAAGAGCAACCCTCACCCCAGCCCTCTCCCATAGGGAGAGGGAGCCGACCGAGGTGTCTGGCGAGGTACATCGACCTGAGAGATCGAGTCGATTGTGAATTCGTCAAAACCAGATCCGCTCGATTAGGCAGTCGCAAGAGCGGGATTCGATCGATTATGGATTCGATGAAGACCCTTCAGGTCGGCGTAGCTCCCCAATATCCCCCAATCAGTCCCCTCTCCCCCTGGGAGAGGGCTAGGCGGGCGGCGTTCCGATGAGGGCATCGGCGGACTAGCCAATCAACCCTCTTCCAGCCACCAGCGCAGCGGCTTGCCTTCAGCCGGCCAGAAGCGCATCTGCTCGATCGGCGAGATATCCCAGCGCTCGACGTGTTCCAGCGCCTGCAGGAAGCGTTGTTCCTGCTCCATCAACGCTGGTGCACAGAGTTTGCGGGTCTTGCCGATCTTGCCGAAGGTCAGCTTGTCGCCGTCCAGCGTATACGGCGCAAACCAATGGTTGCAGCCGCCGTTGCCGTAGGCGCGGCCATCATCGCCCAGGGTCACGGTCAGATGGCTGTAATCCATCAGCGGGCGCTCGCCGATCCACTCCAGAATGTAGCTGCGGTTCTGTTGCAGTTGCACAGGCTCTGCCGCGCAACCCACCAGACCCACACCGACCATAGCGGTCAGGGCAAGCCGTTTCATCACGCAGGCTCCTGGCATTTCGGGCACAGGTGCTTTTCGCCCACGGCTTTCCAGCCCAGCTCGGCGATGCGCGCGGTGGCCGCCGGTTTCTCTGCGGCCTTGCCGAGTTTGGCGTCCACGGCAAATTCGAAGCTCAGCTCTTTGGCGCAGCTGTCGCAATTGACCTGCCAGGTGTGGATCGCCAGTTCGCCGAACACCGGGCCAGTGGTCATCGCGGTCCATTGGCCCGGCGGGTTGATCAGGTGGCGGACGGTTTCAACGGTCAGGCGCATGGACAAGTCCTTGCTGCCTTTGAGGGTGACCAACAGCGCGTCACCGATGCGAATCGAGCCACCATTGCCGGTGACCTGATAGCGGCCCGGAACGAGGGCGCGGCATTCGGTGAGGGTGTGTTGCGGGTTCATCAGGGTATAGCGGAAATCGTGTTCGACCATGGGTCCTCCAAATATGCGCGACATGCTAGCACGGGGTTGATTGCAGAATGATGCGCGCGTGCGACCTTCGATCCGGTTCAAATACCGCGACACTCATGGCAAACTGCCGGCCTCGAATCTGAAGGAACGGAACATGGCGCTGATCGAATGTTATGAATGCAAAAAGAGCATCAGCTCCGAAGCCTCGGCCTGCATTCATTGTGGAGCTCCGATGGCGGAGCAAACCGCTCACGCCCAGGCGCAGGCAACTGCGGCCCCGGCTCAGCCTTCGACGATTTCTTTTGGCAGTCTGCCGCGTAACAAGGCTGTGCCCGAAGTCACTGCTCCAGCGCCTGAACCGCAACCTTTACCGAAAGTCATGCCGGCCGCCGCACGGCGTCGGCGCCAGCAGCCAACCGAGCAACCGGCCACAGAGCAGGCCAATGCCGACGGCAGTCGTCCGGTGGAAGGCTGGCTGAAGATCATGATCTTCCTGCTGCCGATGTTTTTCGTCTGGTTCCTGCTGCGCTACGGCCACTCGATGAAACAGCGCTTTTTTGGTTTCGGCTGGCTGGCGATGCTGATTCTGGCGTCTTCGCTTTCACCGAAATAAGCGCAAAAAACCTCAGCCCTCGACCTGGTTCTGTGGCGTTCCCGCCGCCCAGGTCGCGATGTTGTGCAGGGTGGTTGCGGCAATTGCACCCAGCGCTTCGCGGGTCAGAAAGGCCTGATGCGCGGTGATGATCACGTTGGGAAAGGTCAGCAATCGCGCCAGCACATCGTCCTGCAAAGGCAGGTCGGAGCGATCCTCGAAAAACAGTTGTGCCTCTTCCTCATAGACATCCAGCCCCAGATAGCCGAGTTGGCCGTCCTTCAATGCATCGATCAGTGCCGGTGTGTCGACCAGCCCACCACGGCCGGTATTGATAAGCATGGCGCCTGCCTGCATGTGCGCCAGTGAATCGCGGTTGATCAGGTGTTTGCTTTGCTCGTTGAGCGGACAGTGCAGGCTGATGATCCGCGACTGCGCGAGCAGTTCCGGCAGGCTCAGGTAACGCGCACCCAACGCCAGAACATCGGGGTTGGGGAAGGGATCGTAAGCCAGTAGCTCACAACCGAAACCGTGCATGATTTTCGCGAACGTGGCGCCGATCTGTCCGGTGCCGACAATCCCCACGGTTTTGCCGACCAGGTCGAAACCGGTCAGGCCATGGAGGCTGAAATCGCCTTCACGGGTGCGGTTATAGGCACGGTGCAGGCGACGGTTGAGGGCCAGGATCAGCGCCACGGCGTGTTCGGCCACCGCATGCGGCGAGTAGGCCGGAACGCGCACCACGGCCAGTCCGAGACGTTTCGCTGCGGCCAGATCGACATGGTTGTAGCCCGCCGAGCGCAGGGCAATCAGACGCGTGCCGCCCGCAGCCAGGCGCTCCAGCACCGCAGCGCCGAGGTCATCATTGATGAACGCACAGACCACTTCATGTTTATCGGCCAGCGCTGCTGTATCGAGGCTGAGCCGGGCCGCTTGAAAGTGCAACTCGATACCTGCCGGGCAAGCGGCGGCGAGAAAGCTGTCGCGGTCATAGGTCTGGCTGCTGAAAACGAGCGTGCGCATGAAATCCTCCTGGAACATCGACACGGATTGAATCACCGAACCTACTTTAGCGCTGCCGGCGCTGGCCGGCATTGCCGTGGATCAGGCGCTGATCTTCGCTTGTGCCGCGAGCCGGTTGATCGCGCGCTCCAGTTCTTCCAGCGCTGCCACGGCCTTGGGGTCGTCCTGCTTGAGCAGGGTTTCGCTGCGCTGGCAGGCCGCGCGCAATTGCGGTACGCCGCAATAACGGGTGGCACCGTGCAGGCGATGGACGCGTTCGATCAATGCATTCTGGTCGCGGTTTTCGCACGCCGCGCGGATGGCCTCGCGGTCGGCTTCCAGTGAGGCGAGCAACATGGCCAGCATGTCTGCCGCCAGATCAGCCTTGCCGGCGGCCAGGCGCAAACCTTCCTCGTGATCGAGCACCGGCAGTTCATTATTGCCCGCCGCGCTGTCGCTGATCCGCTCCGGCCCTTGATTGCGCAAGGCCAGGCCGGTCCATTTCAGCACCACCTGCGCCAGTTGCCGTTCGCTGATCGGTTTGGTCAGGTAATCGTCCATGCCGCTTTGCAGCAACGCGCGTTTTTCGTTGGCCATGGCGTGGGCGGTGAGGGCGACGATCGGCAGCGGCGTGCAGTGCCGCTCGCTTTCCCACTGGCGAATGGTTTCGGTGCTCTGGCGGCCGTCCATGCCCGGCATCTGCACGTCCATCAACACCAGATCGAAGGACTCGCTTTGTACGGCTTTGACCGCCGCGTAGCCACTTTCCACCGCAAGTACCTTGGCGCCCATGTCTTCGAGCAGGGTTTGCACCAGCAGCAGGTTGGCCGGGTTGTCGTCGACACAGAGCACTTTCGGCGCGCGGCTCGACAGCGGTTCCCCTGGCTCATTGCGCGGCTGGCGCGGGTTGACCAGATCGGCCAGCGCACGACGCAGTTTGCGTGTGCAGGCCGGCTTGGCTTGCAACTGACTGTGCGGGTTCGGCACCGACAGATGGAACAGCGTCTGTTCGGTGGTCGGGCACAGCACCAGCACTTTACAGCCCAGATGTTCGAGGTCCCAGATGTGCTGATTCAAACGCTCGGGCAGCATGTCGTTGCTGGTGATGCCGATGACCGCCAGATCAATCGCCTGATCGGTCTGGTGCGCGCCGGTGACGCCATTGGTCAAGGTTTCCAGCGTATTGAACGGCGTGACATCGAGGCCGCAATCTTCCAGTTGATGTTGCAAGGCCTGACGCGCCAGTTCATGACTTTCCAGTACTGCCACGCGGCGCCCGAGTAGCGGCGGGGCCGGCAAGTCTTCGGCGTCGTCACGGGTTTTCGGCAGGCTCAGGCTGATCCAGAATTCCGAGCCTTCGCCGGGTGTGCTGTCGACGCCGATTTCACCACCCATCTGCTCAATCAGACGCTTGGAAATCACCAGCCCCAGGCCGGTGCCGCCCGGTTGCCGCGACAGCGAGTTGTCGGCCTGACTGAAGGCCTGGAACAACGCGCGCACGTCCTGATTCGACAGGCCGATGCCGGTGTCCTGAATGCTGATGCGCAACTGCACGCTGTCTTCGTGTTCATCTTCAAGCATCGCGCGGGCAACGATGGTGCCTTCGCGGGTGAACTTGATTGCGTTGCTGACCAGGTTGGTGAGGATCTGCTTCAGGCGTAAGGGGTCACCGACCAGCGACAGCGGCGTGTCGCGGTAGACCAGACTGACCAGCTCCAATTGCTTGGCGTGTGCGGCGGGGGCGAGGATGGTCAGGGTGTCCTGCAACAGGTCGCGCAGGTTGAACGGAATATGGTCGAGCACCAGTTTGCCCGCCTCGATTTTCGAGAAGTCGAGGATCTCGTTGATGATCCCCAGCAGGCTGTCGGCAGACTTTTCGATGGTGCCCAGATAATCGAGCTGGCGCGGGGTCAGTTCGCTTTTCTGCAACAGGTGCGTGAAGCCGAGAATGCCGTTGAGCGGCGTGCGGATCTCGTGGCTCATGTTGGCGAGGAATTCGGATTTGATCCGGCTCGCCTCCAGCGCTTCTTTGCGCGCCAGGTCCAGTTCGATGTTCTGGATCTCGATGGTTTCCAGGTTCTGGCGCACGTCTTCGGTGGCCTGATCGACACTGTGTTGCAGTTCTTCGCGGGCGTTCTGCAAGGTGCCGGCCATGCGATTGATCCCGGAGGCCAGTTCATCCAGCTCCTGACTGCCGAGCGGTGGCAAACGCGTTTCCAGATGGCCGTCCTTGAGTTGCGCGACGGCTTGTTTGATCTGGCTCAGCGGCCGGTTGATGGTGCGGCCCATGCGCAACGCCAGCAGGGCGGCGCCCGCCAGACCGGCGGCAATCAGCAGCAGGCTGGCAAACAGGCTGCGATAACCGCGCAGCAACATACCGTTGTGCGACAGCTCCAATTCGACCCAGCCAAGCAGTCGCTCGGATTCTTCCGGGATCAGTTCGCCGGCGAGGTTGCGATGTTTGCCGAACACCGGCATCAGGTAACGCGTCGCGTCATTGCCACTGCGCCGTTGCAAATGCGCGCTGTCGCCGCTGGGCGCCTGATTGAGCATGGTCGGGCCGGCGTGGGCCAGCGGCGAGCGGTCCGGGGCGAGGAAGGTCACCGCGCGCACGTCCGGCTGTTCAAGGGATTGCGTGGCGATGCGCTCCAGCAATTCGCTGTTGCCATGGCCCATGGCGGGTGCCACCAGCGGCGCCAGTTGCTCGGCAATCATTTCGCCGCGCTGCATCAATTGGGTCTGCAAGTCGGCCTGCTGCGTCCAGGTGAAATAACCACCCAGCACCAGCGCCATCAGGCTGGTCGGCAACAAGGTCAGCAATAACACGCGACCTTTGATTCCCAGTTTCTTGAGCACGCCTATCTCCTGCATCCCGCTGATCTGTTGACTCATGCGTGCATCCGGCACGCGACATTGGCGCAGTGTAGCGATTTGCTCGCGGGCAATCTCCGGAAAAATGCGCTCGCGTCGCGGCAGGGCGTCGCTGCTCGTTGGTCAGCTCGGTCAACCTTGAGTTGCCCGATGCCCGGCAATCTTGAATAATCAGTCTCAACTGAGAATTACTTGCAGATACTCATGACTCCTGTTTCCGCTGGCCAGCCACGCATTCTCTCCATCGAAGACGATCCGGTACTCGGCGCCTATGTTCACGAACATCTGGGCCGCAGCGGCTTTCAGGTGACCTGGTGCCAGAACGGTCAGGAAGGCCTGAACATCGCCACGCGCCAGCCGTTCGACGTGGTGCTGATGGATATTCTCTTGCCGGGCCTGGACGGTTTGCAGGTGTTGACGCAATTGCGCCAGAGCCATTCGACACCGGTACTGCTGATGTCGGCCCTCGGCGCCGAGGCGGATCGCATCAGCGGTTTCCGTCTCGGTGCTGACGATTATTTACCCAAGCCGTTCAGCATGGCCGAGTTGCATGTGCGCATCGAAGCGATCCTGCGCCGGGTTGCGCTGGATCGGCGCCCGGCAGCGCTGGCGGCGCCAGTGGCGGTCGGTACGCTGCGATTCGATGACGAACAGTGCGATGTGTTTTTCCGCGAACAACCCGCCGGGCTGACCCGCAGCGAATTCCGTTTGCTCGAAACCCTCAATCGCAACGAAGAGGAAGTGCTGAGCAAAGCCTTCCTTTATCAGCACGTTTTGCAGCGCGGCTACGCGGCCCACGATCGCAGCCTCGACATGCATATCAGCCAGATCCGCCGCAAACTGAAAGCCATCGGTTACACCGAGCGTGAAGTGCGCACCGTCTGGGGCAAGGGTTACGTGTTGAGCGCCGCTGATGAAACGCTCTGAACTGCCGGGGCGGCATTCACTGTTCTGGAAACTGGCGTTTCTGCTGGTCGCATTTTGTCTGCTGATGATCTGGCTGAGCTGGTCGTGGGGCCGTTATATGGAGGAGCGCAACCAGTTCCTCTCCGACGAAGCGCGCGGCACCCTGACGCGTTACGCCGCGCAAGCGGAACAGGCCTGGCAGCACGGCGGCCGCAGCGGGGTCGATGACTGGTTGCAGAGCATGGAGTTGCGTGAAGCCAGTTGGGTCGGTGTGATCGGTGGCAACTTACAGTCGCTGAGCAATGATCCGCTGAATGATCAGGAAATTCAGCACCTGACCTTCTTGCGTGGGCTCGACTGGCCGATCCACAAGAAAGGCCGCCCGTGGTTGCGCATTCCTTTCCCCAAAGAGCCGTCTGCCGGCAGCCTGGTGATCGAATTGCCCGAACGATTTGTTCCGGGTAAGTACCGGGTGTTCTGGCGCGTCATCACCAACGGCGTGATTCCAGGTCTGTTCACGTTATTGCTGTGTGTCGGTCTGTACCGCTTGCTGGTCGTGCCCCTGAACAACCTGCGCGAACAGGCTAACGCCTGGCGTGCCGATCAATTGAATGTGCGCCTGTCGAGCGGTATCACCCAGCGCCCGGATGAACTCGGCGAGCTGGCGCGGGCGTTCGACTCCATGTCCGAGCGCCTGCAATCCACCGTCGCCCTGCAACAGCAATTGCTCCGCGATCTGTCCCACGAATTGCGCACGCCGCTGAGCCGGCTGCGCGTGGCCAGCGAAAGCGAGCAGGATTTGGTGCAGCTACGCGAACGTATCGGTCGCGAAGTCGACGGTATGCAAAGACTGGTCGAAGACACCCTGCAACTGGCTTGGCTCGATACTGACCGCTCGCCATTGCCCGACGAGGCGATCCAGATTCAGGCCCTGTGGGAAATGCTCACCGACAATGCCTGTTATGAAAGCGGCTGGCCGAGTCTGCAATTGCAGTGTTCGGTCGAGGCGTCGTGCTGGGTGCGCGGCAACTTGAATACCCTGGCGCAGGCGCTGGAGAACATTTTGCGCAACGCGATTCGGCATTCGCCTGCGGGCGGGATTGTGCGGCTCGATGGACGGCGCGATGGCGATTACTGGCACCTGTGGCTGGAAGATCAGGGCGGCGGCGTAGCGGAAGGGGAACTGGAACGGATCTTCTCGCCTTTCACCCGCCTTGACGGCTCGCGGCCCGGCGACGGTGGATTTGGCTTGGGGCTGAGCATCGCGCGCAATGCCGTGCAGCGTCAGGGCGGGAGTATTTGGGCGGAAAATAGCGGGGCAGGGTTGCGGTTGAATTTGCGGTTGCTGGCGGATGACGGTGTTGCGCCGACTGACGCCTTCGCGAGCAGGCTCGCTCCCACATTGGAACTCGGTTCGCCGCAGATTGTGTGATCAACAGTTAATAGTGTCATCACTGCTGACACTATTCTGCGAATGACACTACTCCCTGTGGGAGCGATCCTGCTCGCGAAGAGGCCATACGCATCACCGCCAATTAAGATGACCCACCGTAAAAGTCGCACCGCTGGTGCGACTTTCAATCCCTTATTCCCATAAACCATAAGCACCGCACTTTGCGTGATATGGCCTGCGCGGGTTTGCCGGTATGATAGGCGCCCCCGCACGTCTGGATTGCGAATACGCCATGACCTTGCAGTACCCAACCATCGCCGATTGCGTCGGCAACACGCCGCTGGTGCGTTTGCAGCGCCTGCCCGGTGCTACCAGCAACACCCTATTGCTCAAGCTCGAAGGGAATAACCCGGCGGGTTCGGTCAAGGACCGTCCGGCGTTGTCGATGATCACCCGCGCCGAGTTGCGCGGGCAGATCCACGCCGGCGATACGCTGATCGAAGCGACCTCGGGTAACACCGGGATCGCGCTGGCCATGGCCGCTGCGATCAAGGGTTACAAGATGATCCTGATCATGCCGGACAACTCCAGCGCCGAGCGTAAAGCGGCGATGACCGCGTACGGTGCCGAGCTGATTCTGGTCAGCCAGGAAGAAGGCATGGAAGGCGCCCGCGACCTTGCGCAGCGGATGGAAGCCGAAGGCCGTGGCAAGGTGCTCGATCAGTTCGCCAATGGCGACAATCCTGAGGCGCACTACACCACCACAGGTCCGGAAATCTGGCGTCAGACCCAGGGCACCATTACCCATTTCGTCAGTTCGATGGGCACCACCGGCACCATCATGGGCGTGTCGCGCTACTTGAAAGAGCAGAGCGACAGCGTGCAGATCGTCGGTCTGCAACCGATGGAAGGCTCGGCCATTCCCGGCATCCGCCGCTGGCCGCAGGAATACCTGCCGAAAATTTATCAGGCCGACCGCGTCGACCGTATCGTCGACATGGCGCAAAGCGAGGCCGAGGACGTGACCCGTCGTCTGGCCCGCGAAGAAGGTATCTTCTGCGGTGTGTCCTCGGGCGGTGCGGTGGCAGCGATGTTGCGCCTGTCCAAAGAAGTTGAAAACGCGGTGATCGTCGCGATCATCTGCGACCGTGGCGACCGTTACCTGTCGACCGGCATTTTCGACGCGCCCAACTGATGGCCAAGCACGAGAGAGGCCTGCGCTTCCAGCCCACGGGTGGGAGCAAGGCCGCGCAAATTCCGACCGGCAAAAAACAGCGCTTGAGCATTGAGCGCCTGGCCAATGACGGTCGCGGTATCGCGTTTTTCGAAGGCAAAACCTGGTTCGTCCTCGGCGCCCTCGCCGGCGAAGAGGTCGAAGCGCGGGTGCTCGGCGCCCACGGCAAAGTGGTCGAGGCGCGCACCGAGCGGGTGTTCAAGGCCAGCGAACTGCGTCGCCCGGCACCGTGTCAGCACGCCGGTCGTTGTGGCGGTTGCAGCGTCCAGCATTTGCCCCACAGCGAACAGCTTGCCCTGAAACAGCGCATGCTCGCCGAGCAATTGTCGCGTGTCGCCGGTGTCGAACCTGAAGCGTGGGCAGCGCCGCTGACCGGTCCCGAATTCGGCTATCGCCGTCGCGCCCGCATCGCCGTGCGCTGGGACATGAAGGCGAAGAAACTCGAAGTCGGTTTCCGTGCCGCCGGCAGCCAGGACATCGTCGCGATCAACGAATGCCCGGTGCTGGTACAGCCCTTGCAACCGATCATGACCCGTTTGCCGGAGATGCTCCGTCGTTTGAGCAAACCGCAAGCATTGGGCCATGTCGAGTTGTTCAGTGGCTCGTCACTGGCGGTGCTGCTGCGGCACATGGCGCCGTTGTCGGAAGCGGATCTGACCATTCTCAAGGAATTCTGCCAGTTCCATGAAGCGCAATTATGGCTGCATGGCGAAGGCGAGCCGCAACCGGTCGATGCGACCCAGGCGCTGGGCTATCGCCTGGAACAGTGGGATCTGGATCTGGCGTACCGCCCGGGTGACTTCATCCAGGTCAACGCCGGCGTCAACGAAGCCATGGTTGCGCAAGCGCTGGACTGGCTGAAACCCGGTAGCGACGAGCGCGTGCTGGATCTGTTCTGCGGCCTGGGCAACTTTGCCTTGCCGCTGGCCAAAACCGTTCGGGAAGTGGTGGCGGTCGAAGGCGTGCAGACCATGGTTGATCGCGCTGAAGCCAACGCCGCTAGTAACAATTTGCATAACACAAAGTTTTTTCAAGCCGATTTATCCCAGCCTTTGACCGATGCCCAGTGGATCGGAAACGGCTTTTCTGCGGTACTCTTGGACCCACCGCGTGACGGTGCTTTCGAGGTAGTTCGCAAGCTGGCGACCCTGGGTGCCAAACGGTTGGTGTATGTGTCGTGCAACCCTGCAACTCTGGCGCGCGATACGGTCGAATTGATCAAGCAGGGCTACCGGTTAAAACGTGCCGGGATTCTCGATATGTTTCCTCAGACGGCACATGTCGAGGCCATGGCGTTATTTGAAGCGAGCCAGGATGGCTCGTCTGAATCCGCCTGATCTGTCCGCGCAGCGCTCGCTTTAGCCCCGCGAGCGCAAACGGGCAACAAGGATCAGCGATTTGACGCATTGAATCTGCGTCGTAGGGAAGGTAAAGCAAGATGGTACAGGTGAGAGCACACCAGCCGATCAACACTGACGGCAGTATCAATCTCGAGGCTTGGCTCGATCACGCGGTCAGTGTCGATCTGGCACTGGATCGCGAAGCCTTGAAAGAAGCCTGCGAGTTCGCTCGCGAGGCCGAACAACAATCCAATGCCAGGAAGAATCTGTGGGCCGAAGGCTCCGGCAGCTTCAGTACTGGCCTGGAAATCGCCGAGATTCTCGCCGACCTCAAGCTCGATCAGGATTCGCTGGTCGCAGCGGTCCTGTATCGCGGCGTGCGTGAAGGCCAGATCGAACTCGCGGCCGTCGGCCAGCGCTTCGGCCCGGTGGTGGCCAAACTGATCGACGGCGTGCAGCGCATGGCCGCCATCAGTGCCAGCCTCAGCCCGCGTCAGTCGATGGTTATGGGCACGCAAGGGCAGGTGGAAAACCTGCGCAAGATGCTGGTGGCGATGGTCGATGACGTTCGCGTTGCCCTGATCAAACTCGCCGAACGCACCTGCGCCATTCGTGCGGTGAAAACCGCCGACGACGAAAAGCGTAACCGCGTCGCCCGCGAAGTCTTCGACATTTATGCGCCGCTCGCGCACCGCCTCGGCATCGGTCATATCAAATGGGAACTGGAGGACTTGTCCTTCCGTTATCTCGAGCCGGATCAATACAAGCAGATTGCCAAGTTGCTCCACGAGCGACGGCTGGACCGTGAGCGTTTCATCGCCGATGTGATGACCCAGCTCAAGGATGAATTGCAAGCCACCGGCGTCGATGCCGACATCAGCGGCCGGGCCAAACACATCTATTCCATCTGGCGCAAAATGCAACGCAAGGGTCTGGAATTCAGCCAGATCTACGACGTGCGTGCGGTGCGCGTGCTGGTCCCGGAAATGCGCGACTGCTACACCGCGCTGGGTATCGTCCACACCTTGTGGCGGCACATCCCGAAAGAATTCGACGACTATATCGCCAACCCGAAAGAGAACGGCTACCGCTCGTTGCACACGGCGGTGATCGGCCCTGAGGGTAAAGTGCTCGAGGTGCAGATCCGTACGCACTCGATGCACGAAGAAGCCGAGCTCGGCGTCTGCGCGCACTGGCGCTACAAGGGCACCGACGTCAAATCCGGCTCGAACCACTACGAAGAGAAAATCTCCTGGCTGCGACAGGTCCTCGAGTGGCACGAAGAGCTGGGCGATATCGGTGGTCTGGCCGAACAACTGCGCGTCGATATCGAGCCGGATCGGGTCTACATCTTCACCCCCGATGGCCACGCCATCGACTTGCCGAAGGGCGCGACACCGCTGGACTTCGCTTATCGCGTGCACACCGAGATCGGCCACAACTGCCGTGGCGCGAAGATCAACGGGCGCATCGTGCCGCTCAACTACAGCCTGCAGACCGGTGAGCAGGTCGAGATCATCACCAGCAAGCACGGTACGCCGAGCCGCGACTGGCTGAACTCGAATCTCGGTTACGTCACTACCTCGCGGGCGCGGGCGAAGATCGTTCACTGGTTCAAATTGCAGGCGCGCGATCAGAACGTTGCCGCCGGTAAAACCCTGATCGAGCGCGAACTGACGCGCCTCGGCCTGCCAGCGGTGGACTTCGACAAGCTGGCCGACAAGGCCAACATGAAAACCGCCGAAGACATGTTCGCCGCCCTCGGTGCCGGCGACCTGCGTCTGGCGCAACTGGTCAACCTCGCGCAGCAACTGGTCGAACCGGAACGCGGCAACGAGCAGCTAGAACTGATTCCGCGCAAGGCCACCGGCTACAAACCGGGCAAGCGTGGCGATATTCAGATTCAGGGCGTCGGCAACCTGATGACGCAGATGGCCGGCTGCTGCCAGCCGCTGCCGGGCGATGCGATCGTTGGTTACATCACTCAGGGTCGTGGCGTGAGCATTCACCGTCAGGACTGCGCCTCGGTGCTGCAACTGGGCGGACGCGAGCCGGAGCGGATCATCCAGGTCAGCTGGGGCCCGGTGCCGGTGCTCACCTACCCGGTGGACATTGTCATCCGCGCCTACGACCGTTCCGGTCTGCTGCGTGACGTCTCGCAGGTGCTGCTCAACGAGCGTATCAACGTGCTGGCGGTCAACACCCGCTCGAACAAGGAAGACAACACCGCGCTGATGTCCCTGACCATTGAGATCCCGGGACTGGATGCACTGGGGCGGTTGCTCGGGCGGATTTCGCAGTTGCCGAACATCATCGAAACGCGGCGTAACCGTACCCCTTGAAGATGACTTCGATTGATCGTTCCCACGCTCCGCGTGGGAATGCCTCTAGGGACGCTCTGCGTCCAGTGACGCGGAGCGTCACGGGCTGCATTCCCACGCAGAGCGTGGGAACGATCAAGATCGCAGAAAGGGTTGAGTGAGATTTTGTATGTACAGCCTTGAAGACCTGCTCCACCTGATGAACCGTCTGCGCGATCCGCAATACGGTTGCCCGTGGGACATCAAGCAAACCTACGCGACCATCGTTCCGCACACCCTCGAAGAAGCCTACGAAGTGGCCGACGCCATCGAGCGCGGCGACTTCGATCACTTGCAGGGCGAGCTGGGCGATCTGCTGTTCCAAGTGGTGTATTACAGCCAGTTGGCCAGGGAAGAAGGGCGTTTCGAATTTGCCGGGGTGATCGACAGCATCACCCGCAAACTGATCCGTCGTCATCCCCACGTGTTCCCCACCGGTGATCTCTACGCACCGCTGGATGTGCCGCGCTTGAGTGAAGAACAGGTCAAGCAGCGCTGGGAAGAGATCAAGGCTGAAGAGCGCGCCGAGAAATCTGCCGCGCCCGAGCAACTGTCACTGCTCGATGACGTGCCGGCGACGTTGCCGGCATTGTCGCGTTCGGCCAAGTTGCAGAAGCGCGCAGGCCAGGTCGGTTTCGACTGGCTAGACGCCTTGCCGGTGCTCGACAAGGTGCGTGAAGAACTCGATGAAGTCCTCGAAGCCATGTCCGAAAACGATCCCGTCGCCGTGGCTGACGAGATCGGCGATCTGCTGTTTTCCGTGGTCAACCTGGCCCGGCATCTGAAGGTCGACCCGGAAACTGCGCTGCGTGGCGCCAACGGCAAGTTCGAAAGACGTTTCCGATTTATCGAACAGGCATTGCGCGACACCCACCGTCCCATAGAAGATTGCACCCTCGAAGAGTTGGACGCCCTGTGGGGTGAAGCCAAACGTCAGGAAAAGAATTTGCCCGGCTGCGGCTGAGCCACTGCCCAAGTGAGTAAGCACCATGAGTATTTCCCTTCGCGACCAGTTGCTCAAAGCAGGCCTGGTCAACCAAAAGCAGGCCAAGCAGGTCAGCAAGGACAAGCAGAAGCAGCAACGTCTGGCGCACAAAGGTCAGATCGAACTGGATGACTCGCAGCAGCGTGCCGCCCAGGAAGCCATGGCTGAGAAGGTCAAGCGTGACCAGGAGCTGAACCGCCAGCAGAAAGAGAAAGCCGAAGCCAAGGCGCGTGCAGCACAGGTCAAGCAACTGATCGAAGTCTCGCGTCTGCCGAAGCTGACCACCGAGGACTACTACAACTTCGTCGACGACAAGAAGGTCAAGCGCATCTCGGTCAACACGCTGATGCGCAACAAGCTCAGCAGCGGTTCGCTGGCGATCGTGCACCATGCCGGCGGCTACGAAGTGATCCCGCGTGAAGCGGCCCTGAAGATCCAGGAGCGCGATCCACAGCGCATCGTCCAGCTCAACGTGCAGACCGAAGAGGTCAGCACCGAGGACGATCCGTACGCGGCGTATCAGATCCCTGATGATCTGATGTGGTAAATCGATAAAGCTGTAATAACGACAAACCCCGCTCATGGCGGGGTTTGTCGTTTTCAATGCTGTGGTTGAATCAGGAGGAACGGGTTTCGCGTTGTTGCTCTTGCACTTCGAGTTCGGCCTTGTAGTTGTGGGCATCGATCTCGTTGTGGAACATGCCGACCAGCAAGTCTTGTTGATGCACGTCCCAGATGCGGATACCGGCGGCTACGCCTTCGTGGGACATGTGTGAATCGTCGCGTTCAGTTACTTTTACAGTCATCTGCTAGCTCCAAATCTCAAGTTATCTGCAGCAAGGCGTGTGCAGGACTCTTTTATATGATTTGTTAGCTTGCTAAGTAAACGCTTGATTTGCGCAAGGTGTTATTGCGTTTTTTGCAACAGTGCTGCAGCCCGCGTAATCCGCGACATTCGGTCGCAGGGCGGTAAGTTTCATGACAGAAGTTTCATCTCCAGAACGCTCTGGATCCCTGTGGGAGCTGGCTTGCCAGCGATGACGTCGGCACAGCAAGCATCTTCGTTGCCTGACACTCCGCTATCGCTGGCAAGCCAGCTCCCACAGGGATCAGCGGTGTCCCGGCTATTTTCTACAGGCGAAAAAAAAACGCCCCGAACCAGTCGGGGCGTTTTCATGTGTGGCTCAAGCGGGGGGAGTTACTTGCCTTCCCAGCGCTTCAGTACCAGCGTGGCGTTGGTGCCGCCGAAGCCGAAGCTGTTGCTCATCACAGTGTTGATGGTGGCGTTCTCGCGGGTCTTGGTCAGCACCGGCAGGTCGGCCACTTCAGGGTCCAGCTCGTCGATGTTGGCGGAGCCGGCAATGAAGTTGCCTTCCATCATCAGCATGCAGTAGATCGCTTCGTGAACGCCGGCGGCGCCCAGGGAGTGACCGGACAGGCTCTTGGTCGAGCTGATCGCCGGTGCCTTGTCGCCGAACACTTCACGCACACCTTTCATTTCCGCGACGTCGCCGACCGGAGTCGAGGTGCCGTGGGTGTTCAGGTAGTCGATCGGCGTATCAACGGTGGACATCGCCATCTGCATGCAGCGGATCGCGCCTTCGCCACTTGGGGCAACCATGTCGTAGCCGTCGGACGTTGCGCCGTAGCCAACGATTTCGGCGTAGATTTTCGCGCCACGGGCCAGAGCGTGTTCCAGCTCTTCAACCACGACCATGCCGCCACCGCCAGCGATGACGAAACCGTCACGGTCGGCGTCGTAGGCACGGGAAGCTTGTTCTGGGGTGTCGTTACGCTTGCTGGACAGAGCGCCCATTGCGTCGAACAGGAACGACTGGCTCCAGTGCTCTTCTTCACCGCCACCGGCGAAAACGATGTCCTGTTTGCCCATCTGGATCTGTTCCATGGCAGTACCGATGCAGTGAGCACTGGTGGCGCAGGCAGATGCGATGGAGTAGTTCAGGCCTTTGATCTTGAATGGCGTGGCCAGGCAAGCGGAAACGGTGCTGCTCATGGTCCGCGTTACACGATACGGGCCAACGCGCTTGACGCCTTTCTCGCGCAGGATGTCCAGCGCTTCCATCTGGTTCAGCGTGGAAGCACCACCGGAACCAGCGATCAGGCCGGTACGCGGGTTGGACACTTGCTCTTCGGTCAGGCCGGAGTCAGTGATGGCGTCTTTCATGGCCAGGTAGGCGTACGCGGCTGCGTGGCCGACGAAGCGATAGATCTTGCGATCGATCAGTTCTTCAAGGTTGAGGTCGATGGAGCCGGAAACCTGGCTACGCAGACCCATTTCAGCATATTCCGGGTTGAACCGGATGCCAGGGCGGCTTGCACGCAGGTTAGCGGAGACGGTCTCTTTGTCATTGCCCAGGCACGAAACGATGCCCAGACCAGTGATAACGACGCGGCGCATGCGAATAACCCTTAGAAGTTGTCAGTGGAGGTGAACACGCCGACGCGAAGGCCTTCGGCGGTATAGATTTCGCGACCGTCGACAGTCACCGAACCATCGGCAATGGCCAGGTTCAGCTTGCCCTTGAGGACGCGTTTGATATGAATGTTGTAAGTAACTTTCTTGGCGGTCGGCAGCACCTGACCGAAGAACTTCACTTCGCCTGAACCCAGCGCACGGCCACGGCCCGGCAGGCCTTGCCAGCCCAGGAAGAAACCGACCAGTTGCCACATGGCATCCAGACCCAGACAGCCCGGCATCACCGGATCGCCTTCGAAGTGGCACGCGAAGAACCACAGGTCAGGGTTGATATCCAGCTCGGCGACCAATTCACCTTTGCCGTACTTGCCGCCTTCTTCGCTGATATGGGTGATGCGATCGACCATCAGCATGTTCGGCGCGGGCAGTTGCGCATTACCTGGGCCGAACAGCTCACCGCGACTGCAGCGCAGCAGGTCTTCCCGAGTAAAGGCGTTTTGTTTGGTCATGCGAGCTCCTCAATAATCCCATGCGGCAGGTGGGGCAAATCTTCCCGACCGTTCGAAGCGTTCATGCCTCGAACCGGCAGCCTACTCATAGACTATTGCGTTGTGGTGAAAGTCACAGCACCAAGGACATGAATGTACACTTGTGCACTGAAATTTTTATTCAAGCCCCTTTTGAGGCTCGTTCGGGTGCCTAAGACTGCCGCACTTTCGCTTTTCACGCCAGTCGCAGATGGTCGAAAGGCCCACACTACGACACCCAGCGCTGCAGAATCTGCTGCAGATCATTACGTTTGAACGGCTTCGCCAGATAATCGTTCATGCCCGCCGACAGGCAGGTTTCCCGGTCGCCCTGCAAGGCGTTGGCGGTCAGCGCGATGATCGGCACTTCGCTGCGTCCGGGTAGCAGTCGGATCTGCCGGGTAGCCTCGTAGCCATCGATGATCGGCAAACGGCAATCCATCAGAATCACTTCGAAGTCGCTGCCCTCGGCGCTGCGCACGGCTTGTGCGCCATCGGTAGCAACACTGACAGTAAAGCCCAGACTGCGCAGCATCGCTTCAATAACTGTCTGGTTCACTGGATTGTCTTCGACCAGCAAGACATTGCGTCCTTCACCATGCTCTTTGCCGTTCAGTGCACGCGGCGCAGCCAGGGGCGGCAGCGCCTGCTTATAGAGTGCCAGCGGAATTTCCAGAGTGAATACCGAACCGCGACCTTCCTCGCTCTGCGCGCGCAAGGTGCCGCCCATGCGTTCGGCCAGCGTGCGGGCGATCGGCAGACCGAGACCGGTGCCGCCATAGCGCCGTGAAATCGAACTGTCGGCCTGCTGGAAGGCATTGAACATCAACTCCAGACTTTCAGAAGAAATACCGATGCCGCTGTCACGCACCGAACAGGTGAACCACAGCAATTCGTGATCCAGCGATTGCCACTGCGCCTCGATGCTGACCCGGCCCTGTTCGGTGAATTTCAGCGCATTGCCAACCAGGTTGACCAGAATCTGCCGGATCCGCGTCGGATCGCCCTGCACCTGCAAACCGCGCATGTCGTCCGGGATCCGCAGATTCAGCGCCAGCCCTCGCTGTACCGCGCTGTGCTGGAACGACTGCGCGCAGGCGCTGATCAGTTCGGCGAGGTTGAAGGGGATGTGCTCCAGTTCCAGCTCCGAGCGTTCGATGCGCGAGAAGTCGAGAATATCGTTGATGACTTTCAGCAGGTGTTCGGTGGATTCCGAGGCGAGTGCGGCGTATTCGACCTGCTCCTCGGTCATCTCGGTGGTTTCCAGCAGTTGCAGCATACCCAGCACGCCGTTCATGGGCGTGCGCAGTTCGTGGCTCATCATCGCCAGGAAGTCCGACTTGGCGTTGTTGGCCTTTTCCGCCTCTTCGCGGGTCTGAATCAGTTGCGCCATGGCTTGATGCTGCTCACGGCTGGCCTGTTCCAGCGCTTGAGCGAGGTTATTGATGTGCTGCGACAGCGCGCCCAGTTCGGTGTCATCGACAATCGGTAGCGGCGTTTTGTAATCGCCGTCCTGAATCGCCTTGACCGCATCGCCGATGTCGCGAATCGGCTGCGACAGGCTGCCGGCCAGGCGTCGTGCCAATACAAAAGTGAAGAGCAGGGCGAACAGCGCGAGAATCCCGGCCTTGAACAGAATCTCCTGCTGGCGCTGGCTGAAGGCATCGTTGGATAAGCCAACGATCACTCGGCCCAGATAGTCCTCGCTGGCCCCGCCGTTGCTGACCTTGCCGTCTTGAAAGAAATCATTGTGCAGGGCGATGCGTTGCAGGCGCACCGGTGCCTGAAACACTTCAACCTGATGCGGGCGACTGTGCGCGGCGGCGGGCTGTTCGACGTACACCAGAATCCGGTTGGCGCTGTCCTGTATTTCGAGAAAGCGCACGTTGGGCGTGGCCAGTGTCGCTTTGAGCAGGCTTTCCAGCACTTCGTTATTGCCGGAAATCACCCCGTATTCAGTGGCGGGTGCCAGTTGGTTGGCGATCAGTTGGCCGGTGTGGTTCAGCTCCTGGCGCAAATCCTGAATGCGCACAAAGGTAAAGAAGCTGATCAACAACAGGGTCAACAACAGCGCCGGGCCCAGACTGATCAGCTGGGTGCGGGTGTTGATGTCCCAACGGCGACGAAAACTCATGGGCGGCGTTCTCCTTCAGCCAGCGCTTGGGCGACAGACGCTTCATTTAGCGGCTCGATCCCTAGGGAACGAGCGACCTGCGCATTACTTGAGACTTTAAAACGTGCGGGGTAAAGCGTTCGCGGCCAACTGGCCGGCGATTGGTCGAGCAAATGATCGAGCACGGCCAGCCAGTCGTTCTGATCGCTGTAGGTACTCGCCAGGCTGCCGGCGCGGACGAACGCCACGTTGGGACCGACCAGCGCGACTTGCCGTGAATAGCTGCTGAGCAGCAGGTTTTTCGCGGTTTTCGGGTTGTACAGATCGGGGTCGTCGAGGCCGAGTAACACATCGCTGTTCTTCAGCACGGTTTGCAGCGGGCGGCTGTCGTGGATGTTGTCCCAGCGCTGGCTGACGATTTGCAGGTTCAGTGGTTCGGCGGCGAGATTGAGTTCCTTGAGGAGGAATTCGCTGTGTTGATCGAAGAGCACGCCGATCCGCTGGGCCTGGGGCAGAATGCGTCGGATCAACTGCAACTGGCGGCTCAGCGGTGGATCACTCCACAGCAAACTCAGGTGCGCCGGTTGCGCGCTGCCGAGGCGCTGGCGCGCTTGCAGACGACTGATGCGCAGCACCAGCGTTGCCGGGCCTTGGGGGTCTTGCAGGCGCCAGTCGAGGCTCGGCAGGTCGAGCAGAATCAGGCGCAGACTGGCAGGCAGTTTTCCCGGTGCCGGCAGACTGGCCAACGGCTGGAAACGCACGTTGTCAGTCGGACGCAATTCGCTGAGTGCCTGGACGAATGCTTGCACGCCAGGACTTTCCTCGGCACCGGTCAACAGAATATCGGCGGCTTGCACCGCCATGCCATGCAGCCATGCGGTCAGAAACAGGCAAACCCCGGCCAGCCAGTGGCCAAGGGTTGGCAGCTTCCGTGACGGCCCGTAGCGCATCCTAGAACTCCAGCTCAGCGCTGAAATACATCACCCGACGCTCGTCGTAATTATTGTCGACGAAGGTGGTCGGCTCATGGTCGAGGCGCTGTTGCAGCACGCCGGCCAGTTGCAGCTGGGCTTTGCCCAGCGGGATGCGTTTGGCGATGCGTGTGTCGACCCGCTCGAAACGGTAGCCATTGAGCGCGTTGTCGCCGTAATAGAAGAGGGCGCTGTTCCAGCCATGGCCCCAATCGCGCAGCCAACCGGCCGAACCGCTATTGCGTGAGGTGAATTGTTGATCCAGCGGATTGCTCGCTTCGGCATCGACGAAGGCGTAGGTGAACCGCAAGCGGTCGGCCAGGCTCACGCGCCAGTCGAGCTGGGTTTCGGCGCCACGAAACCGCGAGCTGTTAGCGTTGCTGGCGATGTATTGGTTGTTACGCAGCGGCTCACTGATCATTCCGGTGATCTCGTCGTAGAACAGCTTCACATCCAGGGCCAGACCGAGCTCGGCGAAATAGCCGTTGTAGCCCAGCTCCCGTGAGCGCATGTGCTCCTGATCGAGATCGCCCGGGCCGCGTGTCTTGACGAAGTAACGCGCCGACGACTGGCCGTAAGCCGAAGGCCGCAGGTTGCTGACCTGATAGCTCCAGTTGACGTTGTTCTCGAACATGTCCGGCGAGCGGATCGCTTCCGAGTAAACCGCGCGCAGGCCGTGGCGCGGGTTGATCAGGTAATTGACGGCAAATCGCGGGGTCAGCGAACTGCCGATCAGTTGCGTGTTTTCGAACATCGCACCGCCCTGCAACAGCCAGTGCTCCGTGGCGCGCCATTCCAGTTGGCCGAACGCGCGCCACGTGGTGTCGTCCAGTGTGCCGTTGAAGTAGGTTTCGGAGTCGGCGCGGTCGTAACGATAGTTCATACCGCTGACCAGACGCAGGCTGTCGGACAGGCTGAGGGTGTCCTGCAATTCGAGGTCGTAACGCGATTCCCGCGCGCTCTGGTCGATGTCGCCGCACAGGGTGCGGCTGGCGCCGTTACGCCATTGCTCGAGCACCTGATTGGCCAGGGCCATTTCTTGCGGAGTGCCGGGCGCCGCGCCGGGGCCGGTGAAGCGGGTGATGTTGCGCGCCAGACGTTCGGTGTAATTCGGATTGAGCTGCCACAGTTGCGTCAGCTCGGGGCTGAATGACACCTCGGCATCACAGGCGCGCCAGGTTTGCTGGCGATCCCAGTGTTGCGCCGAGCCTTGTATATAAAGGCTGTGCTCCGGGTTGATATCGAGGTTCCAGCGCACCGAGCCGGCGTAATCTTTGGCGACTACGTCGGAATTGTTCCCGGCGGCGGTAATCCCTGAGAACACCGGACGATAGGTGTAGGGCCGCTGGTTGCTGCCGTCCTTTGCATTGACCTGCCAGTCGAGGCTTTGGTTATCGCTGAGGGTGTGGCTGACCGCGAGACTGAAACGGTTCAAGCGGCGACTGTCACGATAATCGGCGCCGCTGCGATCGCTGTCGAAGCCGTCGTCTTCTTGCCCGGACAGCGACAGGCGCAGATCGCCGCCATTCCAGCCGGTGCCCTGGCTGGCGTAGAAATCGTTGATGCCGCGCTGACCACGGGTGTACTTCAGCCGTGTACCGTGGCTGTCCGCCGGGTTCCGCGTGATGATATTGACCACCGCCATCAGCGCGTTGGCGCCATAGCTGACAGTGTTGGGGCCGCGAAAAACTTCGATGCGCTCGATGTCTTCCATGGCCACCGGAATATCGCTCCAGTCCACCGTGGACAAACCGGCGCGGTACACCGAGCGGCCGTCGATCAGCACTTGCATGCGCCGTGCTTCGCTGGCGTTGGTGCCGTGGTAATTGACCGCCGCCTGATTGCCGCTGATGTTGCCGACCATCATCCCCGGCACCAGGCGCAGCAGTTCGCTGACATCGCGGGCGCCGCTGGCGTGGATCAGTTCGTTGTCAATTACGGTCATGCTCCCTGGCACTTCCGCCGGGGTTTGTTTCAGGCGCGTGGCAGTCAGCACCTGTGGCAGTGCTTCGTTGTCCATGAACAGGTCGTCGGCCAGCACTAGCGGGCTGAACAGCAGCGCCAGTAAGACGGACGAACGCGGGGACGCAGAGCCAAAAGACACGACACAACCTTGATAGCGAAGAATTGGCGCGCATGTTAACCGAGGGCAGTGACTTTTCCAGTCACGTTGCAGGCATTTTCCTAGGTTTTATTGGTCTTCTTCCTACAAGTGTCGGTAATTGTTGCTGGGGCTGGCCGCGCGTTGGCCGCCCCGTATAATGCCGGCATCGCCACTGGTATGGATTAACGGATTGCATATGACTGAACAGCGCCCGATTGCGGTCCTGGGAGGCGGAAGTTTTGGTACCGCCGTGGCCAATCTTTTGGCCGAGAACGGCCATCAAGTCCGGCAGTGGATGCGTGACCCCGAGCAGGCCGAGGCCATCCGGGTCAATCGCGAAAACCCGCGTTACCTCAAAGGCATCAAGATTCTGCCGGGGGTGACTGCCGTCACCGACCTGCAGGAAACCCTCGACGCCTGCGATTTGTGCTTTGTCGCGCTGCCGTCCAGCGCGTTGCGCACGGTGCTTGCCGCCCACGCCGAGCGGTTGAGCGGCAAGATGCTGGTCAGCCTGACCAAGGGCATCGAAGCCCAGACCTTCAAACTGATGAGCCAGATTCTCGAAGAGATCGCCCCGCAGGCGCGCATCGGCGTGTTGTCCGGGCCGAACCTGGCGCGCGAGATTGCCGAACACGCACTGACCGCCACCGTGGTCGCCAGCGAAGACGAAGAACTGTGTAAAGCCGTGCAAGCCGCGCTGCACGGTCGTACCTTCCGCGTTTATGCCAGCGCCGACCGTTTCGGTGTGGAACTGGGCGGGGCGTTGAAAAACGTTTACGCGATCATCGCCGGCATGGCGGTGGCGCTGGAGATGGGCGAGAACACCAAGAGCATGCTGATCACCCGGGCACTGGCGGAAATGACCCGTTTTGCCGTGAATCAGGGCGCTAACCCCATGACCTTCCTCGGTCTGGCCGGTGTCGGCGATCTGATCGTGACCTGTTCGTCGCCGAAGAGTCGCAACTATCAAGTCGGTTTTGCGCTGGGTCAGGGCTTGAGTCTCGACGAAGCGGTGTCACGTCTCGGTGAAGTCGCTGAAGGGGTCAACACCTTGAAGGTGCTCAAGGCCAAGTCTCAGGAAGTCGGCGTGTACATGCCGCTGGTCGCCGGGCTGCACGCAATCCTGTTCGAAGGACGCACGCTGGAACAGGTGATCGGTCTACTGATGCGGGCCGAGCCGAAAACCGACGTCGACTTTATTTCCACCAGTGGTTTCAACTGAGTGAGCCGGGAGTAGCAAGCCATGAACGATCCGAAAACCGAAGCCAAGTACGAATCCATCCTTCTGCGCGTGTTGTGGATGATCGTCTACGTGCTGGTCTGGCAAGTGGCGCAGTTCATCCTCGGCGCGGTGGTGCTGGTGCAACTGATCTATCGTTTGATCTATGGCGCCCCGAGCGCCAGCCTGATGAATTTCGGCGACAGCCTGAGCCAGTTTCTGGCGCAGATCGGCCGTTTCGGCAGTTTCCACAGCGACCAGAAACCGTGGCCGTTCGCCGACTGGCCAACCCCGCGTACTCCGGAAGGTGAAGCGCCGCACGCCGTCGCACCGGCACCGCATCCGGTTCGAGATGAGGAACCCAAGCTATGAAACTCTGGGTATTACGTCACGGTGAAGCCGTGCCTTACGGCTCGTGCCCCGACTCCGAACGGGAACTGACCGATCACGGCCGTAAAGAAGTCTTGAACAGCGCGGCCCATTTGATCGGCCAACCGCTGACGGCGATCTACGCCAGCCCTTATCTGCGCGCGCAACAGACTGCGCAGATAGTTCGTGAGGCGCTGGGTTTCGAGCCGGAGATTCGCACGGTCGAGTGGCTGACGCCGGAGGTTGATCCGGACAAGGTCACCGATCAACTGGTGTCGGTGAGCAACGTCCTGCTGGTCAGTCACAACCCGCTGGTGGGCAATCTGCTGAGTTATCTGCAACATGGCGCCGGGTATCCGCCGGAGAAGGTCAGTACTGCCGGGTTGGCTGAGCTGGAAAGCCCTGAACTGCTGATCGGCTCGATGAACCTCAACAGCCTCAAACATCCCTGAAGTTGTAAACACCGACCCTGTAGGCCTTCGCCTGCTCGCGATAGCGGTATATCAGTCGCTATTTATGTCGACTGATATACCGCTATCGCGAGCAGGCGAAGGCCTACAGGTACTGCGTACACCATGAAATTATTTGTGTGAATTTTCCAACCAAGCACTTGCTTGGTTGACTACGCTTGCTCCAGACCCAAAAAACAGGAGCGAGTCGCATGTCTGCCGCCTTCCGTTTGCCGCTGGACGTGTTCTACGAACGTGAAGCCCGGCACCCGCGCCAGCGCTTCCTCGTGCAGCCCATTGGCGGCGGCCAGGTCGAGACGCTGAGCTGGGCGGATGTCGGCCATCAGGCCCGCTGCGCCGCACATTGGTTGCGTGCGCGGGAGTTGCCGCAGGGCAGCCATATCGCCCTGATCTCGAAAAACTGCGCGCACTGGATCATCGCCGACCTGGCGATCTGGATGGCCGGGCACGTCTCGGTTCCGTTGTATCCCAACCTCACTGCCGACTCCGTTGCGCAAGTGCTCAATCATTCGGAAAGCGCGCTGGCCTTCATCGGCAAGCTCGACGACTGGCCGGGCATGTGCAAAGGCGTGCCGGCGGATCTGCCGACCATTAGTCTGCCACTGCACCCGCCCGGGGATTTCGATTTCAGTTGGGCGGACTTGCAGCGCAGCTCGCCAATTCAGGACGATCCACGTCCGGCGGCCGAGCAATTGGCGACGATCATTTACACCTCCGGCACCACCGGCCTGCCCAAAGGCGTGATGCACAGTTTTGCCAATCTCGGTTTCGCCACCACCCGCGGCACGCAACTGTTCGGGCTTAACGAGAACGATCGATTGCTCTCGTACTTGCCGCTGTGCCACGTCGCCGAGCGCATGTTCGTGGAACTGGCGTCGATCTACACCGGGCAGACGGTTTTCTTCGCCGAGAGCCTTGAGACCTTCATCACTGACCTGCAGCGAGCACGGCCGACCGCGATGTTCGGTGTGCCGCGCATCTGGACCAAATTCCAGATGGGCGTGTACAGCAAGATCCCGGCGAAACGTCTGGATTTTCTTCTCGGCCTGCCATTCATTGGCAAGCGCGTTGGTCACAAGGTACTGGCAGGCCTGGGGCTGGATGCTTTGCGCGTGGCGTTATCCGGCGCCGCGCCGGTGCCGCAGACCTTGCTCGCCTGGTATCAGAAACTTGGCCTGGATGTGCTGGAGGTCTACGGCATGACCGAGAGTTGCGGCTACTCGCACATCTGTCTGCCGGGGCAATACAAGCAGGGTTGGATCGGCAAGCCGTGTCCGGATGTCGAAGTACGCATCGATGAGTCGGGCGAGGTGCAGGTGCGCAGTCAGGCGAACATGCTCGGCTATTTCAAGGAACCGCAGCAAACCGCCGAAACGTTGACCGAGGACGGCTTTCTGCGCACCGGTGACAAGGGCGAACAGGATGCTGAAGGGCGCCTGCGACTGACTGGCCGACTCAAGGAGATCTTCAAGACCAGCAAGGGCAAATATGTTGCCCCGGCACCGATCGAAAATCGCTTGGCCGTGCATTCGCGGATCGAACAGGTGTGTGTGGTCGGTGATGGCCTGAGTGCGCCGCTGGGTTTGTGTGTGCTGTCCACGGTCAATCAGGAAGAGGGCCGGGCGAGCCTGCACTCGAGCCTGGAAAAACTCTTGGAGGAGGTCAACGCCGTACTCGACAAGCATGAACGCCTGCGCCGGTTGGTGGTGGTCAAGGACAGTTGGGCGGTGGAAAACGGCTTCCTCACGCCAACCCTGAAGATCAAGCGCAACGTCATCGAAGACACCTATGGCGCGCGTTTCGAAGAATGGAGCGAGCGCAGCGAGGCGGTGCTGTGGCAGGATTGAGCGACCACTAAAACAATAAAGGAAGTCTGCGATGAGCTTGTGGCGTACCACTCCGAACATCGAGCAGTTGAACGCAATCCAGAAGAACACCATCGGCGAAGTGCTGGACATCCGCTTCGAAGCGTTCGACGAAGAATCGCTGACCGCGAGCATGGTCATCGACCATCGTACCCATCAGCCCTACGGTTTGTTGCACGGCGGCGCCTCGGTGGTACTGGCGGAAACCGTCGGTTCGATGGCCAGCTATCTGTGCATCGATGCCAGCAAGTTTTACTGCGTGGGACTTGAGATCAACGCCAACCATCTGCGCGGCTTGCGCAGTGGGCGGGTGACGGCGGTGGCTAAGCCGATTCACATCGGTCGCACGACTCATGTGTGGGATATCCGTTTGACCAGCGATGAAGGCAAGGCCAGTTGTGTGTCGCGGTTGACCATGGCGGTGGTACCGCTGGGTGAGCAGCCACCCTCACCCTAACCCTCTCCCAGAGGGAGAGGGGACTGACCGGGCTGGATGTTCGAGTTGCGCCGACCTGAGTTATCGAGCCGAACTCAGGTTTTGAAACTCATGCAAATCTGCTCCCTTTCCCCTCGCCCCCTTGGGGGCGGTCCGACGTTTCGGGAGGGCTGGGGTGAGGGGGAAGCGATCTCCCTGACACACCATCACGCTGACCGGACTGTCATCATTCCTGGCAGTTACGGTCATTGCTGTAAGGCGCGGTCTTACGGACAATCAACGCCACGTTTCCCGCTCATGGATTTGCCCGTATGTCGCAACCAATCTTTTTCGCCCACGCCAACGGGTTTCCCTCGGGCACCTATGGCAAATTGTTCGCGGCGCTGGCGCCCGAGTACCGGGTTGCGCATCTGGAGCAGCATGCCCATGACCCGCGTTTCCCGGCGGATGACAATTGGTACAACCTCGTCGACGAGTTGATCCACCATTTGCAGCAGCAGGATCAGCCGGTGTGGGGCGTCGGCCATTCGTTCGGCGGCGTACTGCATTTGCACGCGGCGCTGCGTTGCCCTGAGCTGTATCGCGGCGTGGTGATGCTCGATTCGCCGGTGCTGACCCGCACTGATCAATGGGTGATTCGCGCGGCCAAGCGCTTTGGCTTCATCGACAGACTGACCCCGGCCGGCCGCACCCTGGGCCGGCGGGAAGAGTTCGCCGACCTCGACAGTGCGCGCAGCTATTTTGCTGGCAAGACACTGTTCCGTGGTTTCGATCCGGAATGCTTCGATGCCTACCTGCAACATGGTTTGCACCAGGTCGGCGACAAGCTGCGCCTGCGCTTCGATCCGGCGACCGAAATCAGCATCTATCGTGGCGTGCCGCATACCAGCCCTGGTCGTACCCGCCAATTACAGGTACCGCTGGCGGTGGTGCGCGGGCACAAGAGTCGCGTGGTCATGCGTCATCACACCCGGTTCGTTTCGCGTCTGGCCCAGGGCGAGGCGCTGAGCATGCCTGGCGGCCACATGTTCCCGCTTGAGCGGCCACAGGACACCGCACGACTATTGAAGAATCTGTTTACTCGCTGGGAAAACCGTCAGGACAAGGATTGCGCATGAGCCCGACCTTCGAAGAAGTGCGCCTGAGCCTGCCGCATATCGAGCTGGCCGCGCATTTGTTCGGCCCCGAGGACGGTCTGCCGGTGATTGCACTGCATGGCTGGCTCGACAATGCCAACAGCTTTGCCCGATTGGCGCCCAAACTCAAAGGCTTGCGCATCATTGCGTTGGACATGGCCGGGCACGGTCATTCCGGGCATCGGCCGAACGGCGCCGGCTATGCGCTGTGGGATTACGCCCATGACGTGCTGCAAGTCGCCGAACAACTGGGGTGGAAGCGTTTCGGCCTGCTTGGGCATTCGATGGGTGCCATCGTTTCCATGGTGCTGGCGGGGTCGCTGCCGGAACGCATCAGCCATCTGGCGCTGATCGACGGCGTCATTCCTCCTACAGACAAAGGCGAAAACGCCGCCGAGCGCATGGGCATGGCCCTGCAAGCGCAACTGGATCTGCGCGAGAAGCGCAAACCGGTTTACAGCACCCTCGACCGTGCCATCGAAGCGCGCATGAAAGGTCTGGTGGCGGTCAGCCGTGAGGCGGCTGAATTGTTGGCCCAGCGCGGTTTGATGCCGGTGCCCGGCGGTTACACCTGGCGCACCGACAATCGCCTGACCCTGCCATCGCCGCTGCGTCTGACCCAGGAACAGGCAATGGCTTTCGCGCTGCGGGTCAGTTGTCCGGCGCAGCTAGTGGTCGCGGCTGACGGCATGCTGGCCAAACATCCGGAGCTGCTGGAGCGTCTACCCTTTAGCCGGGAACAGTTGGCGGGCGGGCACCATTTGCACCTGAACGATGAGGCCGGGGCGATCCTTGTCGCAGACTGTTTCAATCGGTTCTTCGCCATTCCTTGACTTGCTGCGGGCAACTGTCGAGGCTGGGCGGGTTGAAATGGGAGACAACTACGATGGATTTCTATACCGCTGCGACCTCGAATTACCCAGTCATGCCGATCCGATGAGCCTGACTATGCGGTCACTCAGTCTGTTGGCACTGTGCTGTTTCAGTACCGTTTCGTTCGCCGCCGATGTGCCGGGCAGTCAGGATCTGCAGATCGTGCCGCGTCTGGCCGATGCACAGATCGTCGACTACCGCCCGCCTGTGGAGCTTGAGCGGATCTATCCGCTGGGTTCGATCCGCAAGATCAGCGGGCAGCTGCGTTTCGACGGCCAGGTCACCGCCCGTGGCCAGACCACTTCGGTGACCTACGAGTTACCCCCCGAACACTCCGCCACCGAAGCTTTTACCGCCGCTCGTGAAGCCCTGCAAAAGCAGGACGCCGAATTGCTGTTCTGGTGTCAGGCGCGTGATTGCGGCGAAAGCAGCCTGTGGGCCAACGAGGTGTTCGGCAACGCCAAGTTGTACGGTGCTGACGAACAACAGGCGTATCTGTTGTTGAGACTGGCCGCACCGCGTGACAACACGCTGGTGGCGCTTTACAGCATCACGCGCGGCAACCGCAAAGCCTATCTGCATGTCGAACAGTTCGAGGCGGCTGCACCGTTGGGTGAGCTGCTGCCGACCTCGGCGACCCTGTTGCGTCAGTTGAAAAGCACCGGTGAGCTGGATTTTCCTGATCGCGTGAATGACCCGGACGATACATGGCTACGCCTGATTTCCCGTGGCCTTAATCTCGATACGACGTTGCGCGTGACGGTGTCCGGGCCGAAAGCCGAGGCCTGGCGACAGGCTCTGATCAATCAGGGCGTGCGGGCGGCACGCATGGAGACCGGCAGTGTCGAAGGCTCTGGCCTGCGCATCGATCTGTTGCGTTAAGCTGTTTCGGGCGAGCACGAACTGCGTGTTCGCCTACTCTTTGCCTGACTGACTTTTTCGAGACCTTACATGCTCAATAACGATCGCCTGCTGGTGCAGATCCTGCTGCTGGTGTTGTTTGGTGCCAGCCTCTGGGTGATGGCGCCGTTCTGGTCGGCCCTGTTCTGGGGCGCGGTGCTGGCATTCGCCAGTTGGCCGCTGATGCGTCTGTTGACCCGCTGGCTTAATGGCCGTGAGTCGCTGGCTGCGGGGATTCTGACGCTGGGCTGGATGCTGCTGGTGGCCGCGCCGCTGGTCTGGCTGGGGTTCAACGTGGGGGATCATGTGCGTGATGCCACGGCGTTCATCAAGGATGTGCAGGTCGACGGTCTGCCGGAAGCGCCGGTGTGGCTGGGGACTTTGCCGTTTGTGGGCGAGCGCCTGGTCGGGCTGTGGAACAGCATCGATCAGCAGGGCGCCGCGCTGATGGTGTCGATCAAACCTTATCTGGGGCAGGTCGGTAACTGGCTGCTGGCGCGCAGTGCGCAGATTGGTGGCGGGATTCTCGAGCTGACGTTGAGCATTGTCTTTGTGTTCTTTTTCTATCGTGACGGGCCGCGACTGGCGGCGTTTGTGCACAGTCTGCTGGAGCGCTTGATCGGGGATCGTGCCGGGTATTACATCGAGTTGGTGGCGGGTACGGTGCAGCGGGTGGTCAACGGGGTGATCGGCACGGCGGCGGCGCAGGCGGTTCTGGCGTTGATCGGTTTTTTGATTGCCGGGGTGCCGGGGGCGCTGGTGCTCGGGATTGTCACCTTCCTGTTGAGTCTGATTCCGATGGGGCCGCCGTTGGTGTGGGTGCCGGCGACGGCCTGGCTGGCGTGGAAGGGTGAGTACGGGATGGCGGTGTTTCTCGGGATCTGGGGGACGTTCATCATCAGTGGCGTGGACAACGTGCTCAAGCCGTATTTGATCAGCCGCGGGGGGAATTTGCCGTTGGTGATTGTGTTGCTTGGGGTGTTTGGCGGGTTGATTGCGTTTGGGTTTATCGGGTTGTTTATCGGGCCTACGTTGTTGGCGGTGGCTTATAGTTTGTTGACGGATTGGAGCAAGAGTCAGGGGCGGGTTGAGGAGCGGCGCTGATTTTTGTGGGCATATCCGTTGCTGCGGGTGTTGCTGATTAAGGTTCCGCCCTTACGGCGGGTCACTTTTTCCAGACGCCGGAATGCCGGCCCAGCGAAAAGTAACCAAAAAGGCTTGCTCCTACGTGCGGCCCGCTCGCTGGGGCTCGGGGTTCCTTCGCTGCGGGATCGATCCGGGCGCAGCGCCTACGGTTTGCTTCGCTGCACCTCCTCTCGCTGTGTTTGGCTGCGCCAAACGGTCGCTGCGCTCCCACGCCCGGATCAATCCCTCCACTCAGCCTTCCGACGTCGCTGGTGGATCAAGATCAAGAGCAGCAGCCGAGCTAACGCTCATCCTGTTGAGTGGTGAAGAGCGTGGAGTGTTCGGCGTTTGATTTGCGTTGTAGCTGCCCCTCACCCCAGCCCTCTCCCGAGGGAGAGGGGGCCGAAATGTGTGCTTTTCAAAGCCTCAGTTCGACGCGGTATCGCACGTCGGCGTGCCTCTCCCAAACACCTCGGTCAGTCCCATCTCCCTCTGGGAGAGGGTTAGGGTGAGGGCTTTTGAACTGTTCCAGAATCTGAGTTCGACTCGGTATTTCAAGTCGGCGTAGCTCTCCCAAGCACCTCGATTGATCTGGTCAAACGATACTGGACACGGTTATAGGGTTTTACCCTTTTTCATGCC
>RCUM01000155.1_pt1 | contig 53833 bp, 52 predicted proteins | sample 2166141 | NCBI WGS metagenome assembly RCUM01 (sample SAMN09932756, study PRJNA488358) | compost metagenome | isolation source: compost soil in crotonic acid-enriched | place: Germany: Experimental Botanical Garden
TTATCCACCAGCGCATCCAACTGGCCGTTGGCCAGGGCGTCATACATGGCCTTGCCGTCGGTAAAACGGATCAACTCTTCGTTGGCCGGCACCAGACTCTGTGCCAGGTCGCCCTGCAGCACGCCAATGCGTTTACCGGCCAAATCGCTCCAGGTGGAAATGCCGTTGGCCTGCTGACCGACATAAACCCCCCACAGCGAACGGTGGATCGGCATGCTGGCGCTGTAGCGGGCTTTAACGCCGCGTGCCAAAGGCAGGGCGGTGCGGAAGCTGGCCTGACCGGATTGCACCAATTGGTCGGCCTGCTCGGGGTTGCGCGCCCAGAGCGGCATAAAGCGTAGCCCGGTGTTCTGCGCGATGATATTCAGAATGTCGATTGCGTATCCACGCGCCTGTCCGCCGGAACCCCGATAGGCGAACGGAAAATTATTCTCGATGGCGGCGTAATAAACGGTGGGATGGGTCGCCACCCAGTGTTTTTCCATCTGGGTCAGATCGGCATTGCCGGTATCGAGATAGCTGGGGATCTTCTTGCTCCAGCGTCTCTGAATGGCGTTCATAAACTCCATCGGGGTATCGGCGATGGCCAGGTTGAGGGTGTCGATCAGCGTCGGGTTGGCGGAGGCGAATACGAATGACAGATTCCCGAGGTTGACGGTACTTTCAATCTGATAAAGCTGGCCGAGCTGTAACTGGTCAATGATAAAACTGGCGCTGGCTTCGTCGGCAATAAAGTAGTCGCTGCTGCCGTTGAGCAAGGCATACACCGCCTGCAGGTTGTTGTCATAACGCTGCACGTGAGAGGACACCGCCTGCAACGCTTGACCGGCCTGCATATCGGTCAGGGTGCTGATCGCCACCCGCGCGTTGGCGGAATTGAGCATCACCTGGCGGTCATTGCTGCGATCCCGCAGCACACGCAGATTACTGACGTAATAAGGCTGCGAAATCTTTAGGCCGTGCAGGGCTTCGTTTTGCGGAATGCCGTACACCAGATCGATAGTCCCGTCATGCAGCGCCTGCTCTAGCTGCGCCAGATCGGCAAAGCCGTAGATCTGAAAGTGAATGCCGGTAACCTGCTGAACATAACCAAGATAGTCGGCGTTCAAACCGTACAAATCGTCATCCACAATGATGTTATAGGGGCTGGTATTTTCACTGATGATGCCGACACGCAACGTGGTATCGCGCCAGGGGTTTTTCTCACTGGCGATCAGCATATCGAGCGGGATATTCAGGTTGCTGACCAACCGATAACTCACCGGCTGCGCTGCCTGTGTGACGTTGCCGAGGCTCAGCAGCAGGGTTAACAGCAACAGGACTCCACGCATCATGGCGTCAGCTCTTTAAACACCGCCACCAGCTCCAGCAGGTTACTGGCGCCAGTCTTGCGCAAAATATTCTTCTTGTGGGTGCTGACGGTTTTGTTGCTGATGCTCAGCATCTCGGCAATTTGCAGGTTGGACAACCCTTTACTGAGCAGCCCGAGAATCTGCAGTTCTTTTGGCGTCAGCAGCGAGCCTTCTGTCGGCTGGGTTTCTTCTGCCATCGCGGCGGCGGGAAAGCTCAGTTCCCCGGCCAGCACGGTTTCAATCGCCAGCACCAGTTGTTCCAGTCGGCTGCCCTTGTGAACAAAGCCGTTGGCACCGGCCGCATAGGCCATACGGGCATAAATCTCTTCTTCCTGGGCGGTATAAATCAGGATCGACTGCTGCGGGTAATGGCGGCGAATCTTTTTCAGCAGCTGCAGGCCGTCTACCTGCGGCAGGCCGATATCGAGGATCACCAGTGCAAAGTCGGCTGCGGCCAACTGAGCCAGCGCCTGTACGTCATCCTCTACCGCCTGTAGAACATAGGAGCGGGAAGACTTGATTAGCGCCGCTTCCAGTGCGACATGAACCACCGGGTGGTCATCAACTAATAACAATGAGGGCATGGCTTGGCTCGAGTAACGGATCCTGGCCGTTAGCATAACCAAAAAGGAGCCACTGTGCTCTGCTGATGAAACAGCACAATCTACTGTTAATCAGGACGTTCATTCTGCAGGCGGCAAAGGTGATTTACAGCGTTATCCTCACAGGCTAAATTGGTCAGATCTACGCTCTGCGAAATAACGCCTCTCGATACCGAATGGAAAAGTGATGAATTACCTAAATGACGATTTACGTATTAAAGAAATTAAGGAACTCCTGCCACCGGTGGCCCTGTTAGAAAAGTTTCCGGCCACTGAACGTGCAGCAGAGACGGTGTCACAGGCACGCAATGCCATTCATCAGATCCTTCGCGGCAGCGACGATCGCCTGCTGGTGGTGATCGGCCCTTGCTCGATCCACGATACCAAAGCCGCCAAAGAGTACGCCGGTCGCCTGCTGGCGCTGCGTCAGGAACTGAGCGGTGAGCTGGAAGTGGTGATGCGCGTTTATTTTGAAAAACCGCGTACTACCGTGGGCTGGAAGGGTTTGATCAACGATCCGCAGATGGATAATAGCTTCCAGATCAACGACGGCCTGCGTTTGGCGCGTAAGCTGCTGCTGGATATCAATGATTCTGGCCTGCCGGCTGCCGGCGAATTCCTCGACATGATCACCCCGCAGTATCTGGCAGATCTGATGAGCTGGGGCGCGATCGGCGCACGCACCACCGAATCTCAGGTGCACCGCGAACTGTCTTCCGGCCTGTCTTGCCCGGTCGGCTTCAAAAACGGCACCGACGGTACCATTAAGGTGGCGATTGATGCCATCAACGCCGCCAGCGCGCCGCACTGTTTCCTGTCGGTAACCAAATGGGGCCACTCGGCCATTGTTAACACCAGCGGTAACGGCGACTGTCACATCATTCTGCGCGGCGGCAAAGAGCCGAACTACAGCGCGGCACACGTGAAACAAGTTAAAGAAGGCCTGGTTAAAGCGGGTCTGCCTGCACAGGTGATGATCGATTTTAGCCACGCCAACAGCAGCAAGCAGTTCAAAAAGCAGCTGGAAGTGAACGCAGACGTCTGCCAACAGATTGCCGGCGGTGAAAAGGCGATTATGGGCGTGATGATCGAAAGCCATCTGGTGGAAGGTAACCAGAACCTGGAAAGCGGCGATCCGCTGGTCTACGGCAAGAGCGTCACCGACGCCTGCATCGGCTGGTCAGACACCGAAACTGTACTGCGTGAACTGGCGGAAGCAGTGAAAGTGCGTCGCAACAAGTAAAGCCCCACTTTGCGCCATAAAAAAAGCCCTCGGCCAAAAACCGGGGGCTTTTTAGATCAACGGGTGAAGATTACTTCGCTTTACCCTGGTTTGCCACGGCGGCCGCTTTAGCAGCGATCTCGTCGGCATTGCCCAGGTAGTAACGTTTGATTGGCTTGAAGTTTTCGTCGAATTCATACACCAACGGCACGCCGGTTGGGATGTTCAGTTCGAGGATCTCATCTTCGCTCAGGTTATCCAGGTATTTTACCAGCGCACGCAGCGAGTTGCCGTGCGCGGCAACGATAACGCGCTCGCCGCTTTTGATGCGTGGCAGAATTTCTTCGTCCCAGTAAGGGATCACGCGATCGATGGTCAGCGCCAGGCTTTCGGTCAGCGGCAGCTCTTTCTCGGTCAGCGCGGAGTAACGTGGGTCGTGGCCTGGGTAGCGCTCGTCATCTTTGGTCAGCTCTGGTGGTGTTACGGCAAAACCGCGACGCCATTGCTTAACCTGCTCGTCACCGTATTTTTCTGCGGTTTCAGCCTTGTTCAGACCCTGCAACGCGCCGTAGTGACGTTCGTTCAGTTTCCAGGATTTTTCAGTCGGCAGCCAGGCTTGATCCAGTTCGTCCAGAATGTTCCACAGGGTGTGGATAGCACGCTTGAGTACGGAAGTGTAAGCAAAGTCAAAAGCGAAACCTTCGTTTTTCAACAGTTCGCCTGCAGCTTTCGCTTCGGTGCGGCCTTTCTCAGACAAATCAACATCATACCAACCGGTGAAGCGGTTTTCGTTGTTCCACTGGCTTTCGCCGTGACGCACCAGAACCAGCTTAGTTACAGCCATAGCTTAACTCCTTAATAATCTGACATTTCAATGATAACGAAAATCATTATATTGCCGCGGCCGGTGGCTCGGCAATCGATAGTGTTTAACCATAGCCAATTTCTTGCCGCAAAGTAAGTGCTGTTCTGAGGAAAAGCTGAATCGATCAGGCTGGTGCAGACAGGGAGTGCGGCACGGCGAAGGGAGATTCGGCCGTGCCGTGGGGAAGGGCAATCAGGCTGCTTTTTTCAGGCAATTGCTCATAAAGGTTTTACGCTCGTCACCCTTCAGGCTTTTGGTCTTGGCGTCGGCGTTACAGGTTTTCATTTTCTGCTGCTGCGGGGTTAAGGTTTTGGTCGCAGCGGTGCCTTCGGATTTCAGGCAGGTGCTCATAAAGGTGGAGCGGTCCGCGCCTTTCAGCGCTTTGCCAGAGGCCTGTTGATTACAATCGGTCATGCGTTTCTGCTGTGCAGCCTGCGCCGGTGACGGGGTTTTTGCTGCAGTTTCGGCAGCCATCAGGTTGGTGCTCAGCAGTAAACCCGCCAGTAATGGAAGTGCAGTAATCAGACGCATAGGTGTTCCTTCAGCTATTGACCGGCCGGGGTGGCCGAAATTTGTGATTTTACACAAGGTGTTGTGCTTATCACCGTAGCCTGATTCTAGTGTGCACTTTGGAATAAGGAAAGGCAGCGGCCTGCGGCGCGGAGGGGTAAAAAGGTAAGCATTTATAACAAACGGCCCCCTGCCGCTTGGCAAGGGGCGTAGCGGGTCAAATAGGATAAAACTGATAATGGGTGGCGCTGAGATATTGCTGCCCCGGCTGCAACCAACAGTCGGGCTGTGGCCATTCCGGATGGTTAGGGCTGTCTGGCAAAAACTCGCTTTCCAGCGCTACCCCGGCGTAATTGGCATAGCTGCCGCCATCACGTGCCGGGGTGCCGCCCAGATAATTGCCGCTGTAGAGTTGCAACGCCGGTGCGCTGGTGAACACGCTCATTTGCACCTGGCCATCGGCCGACCACAGGTGAGCCGCCGGGCAATCCAGTGCGCCACAGGTACGGTGCAGCAGATAGGCGTGGTCGTAGCCTTTTACCCGTTGCTGGTCGCGATCGCTCAAGAAATCCTGCAGCAGGGTTTTCGGCTGACGGAAGTCCATGCCACTGCCTTCCACCGGGGTAAGGGAGGCACTGGGGATACCCTCGCTGTCGACCGGCAGATAGCGGTCGGCAAACAGTTGCAGCCGCTGGTGACGGGCATCGGTGCCGGCCCCGTCCAGGTTGAAGTAGGCGTGGTTGGTCAGGTTGACCGGGCAGGCGCTGTCGGTCCGCGCCTGATAGCTGATTTCCAGGCGATTATCGGCGGTGAGGCGGTAGTTGACCTGCACGTCGAGGTTACCGGGAAACCCCTGGTCGCCGTCTGGCGAATGCAGCGCGTAACTCACCTGCTGTTCATCCTGCTGAACAATCCGCCAGCGGCGGGTGTTGAAGCCTTCCGGCCCGCCGTGTAACTGGTGCGCCCCCTGATTGGCCACCAGCGGATGCGGCTTGCCATCAATCAACAGGCTGGCATTAGCGATGCGGTTGGCATAACGGCCGACGGTAGCCCCCAGGTAGGCTGCCTGCTGCAGGTAATCCGCCGGTGTTTGGCAACCCAGCAGCAGTTCACGCGTTTTGCCTGATTTCAGCGGCAGTACGGCGGAAAGCCAGGTAGCGCCCCAATCCATCAGCGTGACGGTCATCCCGCCGGCGTTTTTCAACTGGGTTAACTGATAAGGCTGGCCGTCCGGAGCCAGCGTCTGGCTGTCGCTTAGCATGTACCGGCCCCCTCTGACGCTTTGCAGACGTAAAAGGTTTCTTTCAGCCCGTTGGTCTGCAACGGATATTCGCGTGCCACGGCTGCGCGAACCGGTTCTACCAGCGCCAGCGGCATCAAGGCCACAATGCAGCCGCCAAAGCCGCCACCGGTCATGCGCACACCGCCGCGATCGCCGATAACCGATTTAACGATCTCTACCAGCCGGTCAATCGGCGGCACGGTAATTTCAAAGTCATCGCGCATTGAGGCGTGTGACTCTGCCATCAATTTACCCATCAGTTTCATATCACCGGCGGCCAGCGCATCGGCAGCGGCCAGGGTTCGATCGTTTTCGCTGATCACGTGGCGCGCTCGTTTGGCGACGATCGGATCCAGTTCATGCTGGATCGGGAAAAACAGATCCGGGCTGACGTCGCGCAGCGCCTTGACGCCGAAGAAGCGTGCGGCCTCTTCACACTGCTCGCGACGAGTGTTGTATTCGCTGTCCACCAACCCGCGCTTCACATTGGAATTGATGATCACCACGGCAATATCTTCCGGGACTGATACCGCCCGGGTCTCCAATGTGCGGCAATCGATCAGCAACGCATGGTCTTTTTCACCGAGTGCGGAAATCAACTGATCCATAATCCCGCAGTTGCAGCCGACGAACTGGTTTTCCGCTTCCTGACCATTGAGCGCCAGTGCTACGCCATCCAGCGGCAGGGCATACAGCGCCTGCATGGCCTGGCCAACGGCAACTTCCAGCGAGGCAGAAGAACTGAGACCGGCGCCCTGCGGCACATTACCGGAAATCACCAGATCCGCGCCGCCAAAGTCGGCATTACGCTGCTGCAGGTGTTTGATCACTCCGCGTACATAATCGGACCAACGTTGATCCGGATGGCTGACGATCGGGCTGTCCAGTGAGAATTGATCCTGCTGACCGTCGTAATCGGCGGCGATCACCCGGATCTGGCGGTCGTCGCGTTTGGCGCAGGCGATCACCGTCTGATAGTCAATGGCGCACGGCAGCACAAAACCGTCGTTATAGTCGGTGTGTTCGCCGATCAAATTCACCCGGCCAGGGGCCTGAATAGTCAGCGTGGGGGCGTAGCCAAAACGTTCGGTAAACAGGGCGTGGGTAAGGTTCTTCAAACTCATTTTTTGGCTCCGGCTTCACGGTAATGAATATCGCTAACGGCACGCAGACGTTCTGCGGCCTGTTCTGCGGTCAAATCACGCTGGGTTTCCGCCAGCAACTCATAACCCACCATAAATTTACGCACCGTGGCGGAACGCAGCAGTGGCGGATAGAAATGGGCATGCAGCTGCCAGTGGCGGTGATCCGCATCATTGAACGGTGCGCCGTGCCAGCCCATGGAGTAGGGGAAGGAACATTGGAAAAGGTTGTCGTAACGGCTGGTCAGCTTTTTCAGTGCCAGCGCCAAATCGCTGCTCTGTGCGGCACCGAGATCGGTAATGCGTTGCACTGCGGTTTTCGGCAGTAACAGCGTCTCAAACGGCCAGGCGGCCCAGTAGGGGACGACCGCCAGCCAGTGTTCGGTTTCCACCACCGTGCGGCTGCCGTCAGCCTGTTCGCGCTGCACGTAGTCCAGCAGCATTGAGGATTGGTGCTGCTGGAAATACTCGCGCTGCAGGCGATCTTCATGTTCAGCTTCATTGGGCAGGAAACTGTTGGCCCAAACCTGGCCATGCGGATGCGGGTTGGAGCAGCCCATCGCCGCGCCTTTATTTTCAAATACCTGCACCCACGGATAGCGGCGTCCCAGGTCGGCGGTCTGTTCCTGCCAGGCGGCGATCACGCTTTCCAGGGCCGGCAGCGTTAGCTCCGGCAGGGTTTTGCTGTGATCGGGGGAGAAGCAGATCACCCGGCTGGTGCCGCGTGCGCTCTGGCAACGCATTAAGGGATCCTGACTCTCCGGCGCTAGCGGGGTGTCCGTCATCAGCGCGGCAAAGTCATTGGTGAACACATAGGTGTTTTGATAATCCGGGTTCTTATCACCGGTGACGCGGGTATTCCCCGGGCAGAGGAAGCAGTCCGGATCGTGCTGCGGCAGTGTTTCAAGCTGTGCGGCTTCCTGCTGGCCCTGCCAGGGACGTTTGGCGCGGTGCGGTGATACCAATACCCATTGACCGGTCAGCGGGTTGTAGCGGCGATGGGGATGATCGATGGGATTAAAATCCGTCATGACGGTTCCTTTTTCTTGGTCGCTGCGGCTGTGTGTAATCGCTTTCACCTGCCGCTAACGCCCCTTTGACTCATGTAAATGGATAACTATGGCCAAAAATATAGCATGTCCTTTGGAGTAAAAAGGTGATCCAGAGCGAAAAATGGAATCGTTTACACGGCGTGACACAAGCAAGAATACCGCCAGAACGGCAGGGGAAAGAAAGCAGGAAAAGTAACAATCAGGGGCGAGTGATAGCGCTTTCAGCGGCAGAACCGGCAGGGATTTGCCTGCCGGTTCTGAGGATCAGGGGTGTTGGTACAGCGGGTAAGTGAACAGCAGCAGATGGGTCAGATTAAGCCCGAAGTGGAACAGAATCGGCACCCACAGGCGCCCGCTCCACATCCACGCCAGACCGTAAATCAGCCCGGCAAGCGTAGCGAAAGCCACCATCAGCATACCGCCGGCCAGGTGCGCTGCGCCGAAGATCAGTGCGGCGATAATCAATGCCGGCCAGGCCCCTAACCACTGGCTGAGGCGTTGCTGCAGATAGCCACGGAACAGCGCTTCTTCGGCCATACAGACAAAGAACAGGTTGGCCATGATAAACGCCAGGATCCAGGCTGGGGCATGCAATTCAATCTTCAGGCCGCCGAGCGCCACCGCCAACAGCAGCAAGGCCGGGACGCTGATAATCAGCGCGATCCAACCGGATTTGTTAGCGCTTTTACCGGTTTGCGCCGTAAACAACGTAGGTAAACAGGCAAACAGCAGGAAAGGCACCAGCGCCTTGTCGAAGTTGTAATACATGGTGAACGGCGCGCTCAACGGGCCGGCTTTATCACCGTCAATCATCAACTGGTTATGGAACCCCGGCACCCAATGCAGGAATAATGCCACACAGCTTGCAACCACCAGTACTTCGAGTGCAACCGCCAGATTGCGCTGAGCACGAAAATGGTGTCGCAATCCTGCAAGAGCGACAATACCTAATAAACACGCCAGGCTGAGCGGGGTCAGTACTCCATGGTACATCCCCATTCCTGCCGATGCGGCCAAAATTACCCAGGCAATAAGCCGGTTAAATGGCAAAAAGAATAACGCCGTAGCCAGTACGCCCCACATAACTATGTCCCTTTAAAATATGCACACGGTGCCCATTACCGAAGGCAATCATTGCTTTATCGGTGTGCTGATGATCGGTGAGTTGGGCACTATTTTGGATAGTAGCACAGTGAAATGACAGTAAAGGTCGGTGCAGTGGGTGAAATAGTGCGTTCAGCCCTTCATCCAGGCCGATGAACGAGTGATTTCCGCCAGATTCTGCAGAATATCCAGGCTCTGCTGGTGCATCTCCAGAGTCGGCGCGGCGCACAAGTCCTGCAAGATGCTGACCTGAAAACCGGCGTCGTGCGCCTGTCTGGCGGTGCTCTCGATTGCCAGCGGGGTACTGACGCCGCCCAGCAACAAATGATGGCAGTGATGCTGCTGCAGCCAGGCTAACAAATTGTTACCGGCAAAGGCGCAAACACCGTTCTTTTCGAACTGAAAATCCGCAGGTAATACCTGCAAATCCTGCTCCCACTGGCAACCTACACTGCTTAAACGCAGCGCGCCGATCTGTTTTAGGTGGTTGAACAGCGGAGAGTGGGCGGGAATATCGTGATAGTCATCGGCAAAACCGACGCGTACCCAAATCACCGGAATTTTACGTACCCGAGCGTAAGCCGCAGCGGCATTGGTGTTGGCAATCAGATTTTGCGCGATCACCTGTTCACGGCAATGATTTGCACGCCCTTTGGGGCCAATCAAATCGTCGATAAGATCGATAATAATCAGTGCGGCGGACATAGTGTCTCCAGAAACGAATCCTTTCCCCTTATGATAAAAGGCCAAATGTGATGTGTTACCGGGGAAGTGTTGCCGGATATGTCATCGGATGAGTGGCAAAGCCCCCCATCCGGATTTTTCAGTTCAGCGTATCGTGCTGGTAGCGATAGCCGTCGCCGTCAGGCACAAAGCTCAGACGGTGGGTAATACTCTGTGGCGCGTCCTCTGCATGGTGCGAAACAAACAACAGCTGGGTTGCGCCCTGACCGATCAACACGTCGACAAAACGGCGTACCAGCTGGCGATTGAGCGGATCCAGCCCCTGTAGCGGTTCGTCGAGGATCAGCAGCGCCGGGTGCTTGACCAGTGCGCGGGCAATCAATGCCAACCGCTGCTGCCCCCAGGACAGGCTATGGAACGGCGCTTCTCCCTTTGAGCCACCCAGCCCCAGCAGTGCCAGCCATTGGTCGGCCAATTGCCGCTGGCGATCGGACACCGCCTGATAAATGCCAATCGAATCGAAGAAACCGGACAGGATCACGGTACGCACGCTGGCACTGACGCGGTAGTCCAGGTGCAGGCTGCTGCTGACGTAGCCGATATGGCGTTTGATATCCCAGATGGTTTCCCCGCTGCCGCGACGGCGGCCAAACAGGGTGAGATCGTTACTGTATCCTTGGGGATGATCGCCGGTGATCAGGCTGAGCAGGGTGGATTTACCGGCGCCGTTCGGGCCGACGATCTGCCAGTGCTCGCCGGGGTTAACCTGCCAGTCGAGATGATTGAGGATCGGTTGATCGTTATAACTGACCACGCCATCACGCAGGATGATGAGCGGCTGGTCTGCCGGCAGCGTGGTTTTTTGCGCGGGATCTTCGGTTTCCGGCAGCGCCAGGCCATCCAGGTTTTCACTGTGGGCCAGTTGAGCGACCAGTGCGTCGGCCATCACCTGCTGCCGCGTGCCCTGGCTGGCCAAAGTACAGTCCGCCAATACGCCCACCTGACGGATAAAGTCCGGCACCTCGTCAAAACGGTTGAGTACCAGCACCAGGGTATAGCCATGCCCTGAAAGGTCGCTCAGCAGCGCAGCCAATTGGGCGCGTGAATTGACATCCAGCCCGTCAAAAGGCTCATCGAGGATCAGCAGGTCGGGTTGCGGCATCAGCGCCCGACACAGCAAGGTTTTGCGTGTTTCGCCGGTAGAAAGATATTTGAAGCGACGTGACAACAGCGGGGTGATACCGAACTGTTCGGCCAATTGCGCGCAGCGGGCTGGGTCTTTGAGCTCTTCCTGAATGATTTCCGCCACGGTGCGGCCGGTATCTTCTTCGCCAGGGCTAAGCAGGTCGGTATTGTTGCGTTGCCATTCGTCGCTGACCAGTTTTTGCAACTGTTCGAAAGAAATACGTACCGCATGGCGGAAATCACTTCGCCGCTCGCCGCTCAATAACACCAGCTCATTGGCCAGTGCGCGAGCCAGCGCAGATTTACCGCTGCCGTTGGCGCCGACAAAGGCCCAACTGTCGCCGGCCTGAATATCCAGCGCATCCAGCGTCAGGGTGCGGGTATCGCTTAAGCGGAATGAACCTTGCGAAATGTGCAACGACGACATCACCTGTTCCTTTTTATGCAATTATTTTGTTTAGAAATAGGCGCATTGCAGGGTGATGTCAATCGGCAAAAATGCAACGTTACGTTGCGTTTAACACAACGTGGCGACAATCACCCGATCGGCGTTAAACAAGGCATACACCGCACTGCCGGGCTGCAGTTTAAGCTGCTGTAGTTCTGCGTTGGTTATGGTAGCGCACAGGGTTTCGCCCCCGGTGAGCGTGACCAAAACTTCGCTGTGATCGGCACCTGGCTGGATGCTGGCCACTACGCCTGCCAGCGAGTTGTCTGCCGCGCCGGCCAGTGCCGGATCGGTGTTCAGCTTTACCCACGGGGCTTTAATCAGCGCCAGCACTTCCTTACCGGGCGAGAGCTGCAGTCGATCGGCGCTTTGTTGGGTAATAGCTGCACTGAGGCGGGTTTTGCCGTCGTTCAGTAAAATATCCAGATGTTGCTGCACTTGCTGATGGTCGCGTTCGATCACCGTACCGAAAAATTGGTTGCGCGCGCTGGTTTGCAGCGAAAAGCGTGAGATGGCCGCCAGCAGGCTGTCGAGTGGCAGGTTGTCTTGCTGCAGTACGTCGAAGGCTTTTTGCTGGATCTGCCCCAGCAGGTCGTAAAGCTGGATCAGCCGTTCACCATAATGGGTTACCTGAGCACCGCCACCACCTTTGCCGCCGGTAGCGCGCTCCACCACCGTTTGCTCCGCCAACTGGTTCATTTCGTTAATCGCATCCCAGGCGCTCTTATAGCTGATGCCTGCCAATTTAGCCCCCTGACTGATGGAGCCGGTGTGTCGGACCTGCTTAAGCAGCGCGATACGGCGCGGATCGGCGAACAGTTTTTGCTGGAGTTTTAGAGTAAGAAGAATTTCGGCCTGCATAACACGTCCTGTCGGCTGCAAAAGGGTTATTGTCGCTGATTTATGGCGAAAGCGCCAAATGATGCGTCGCCAACCGTGATAGGCGCGGTTACACAGGGACAATAAAAACTGGCACCTGATTATTGATATGTTATAACATAACAAAAAATACAATAACGGTCTTCGGCCGTGCCGGGTTTTTATTTCACCACAGGGATGCTGTAAATGAGTGCTGCACGTCGGCGTTTCGTCACGCCCAAAAAACCACCTTATTATTTGGCTTCGGTTTTGTTTTTCAGCCTGTCGGGTACCGTACAGGCCAGCGCGGACTGCAATAAAACCGGAAACTCACCGCGCTGCGAAGACAACGTTACCGTTGAGGCATCAACCCAGCCGCAAAGCCCCTATGGCGGGTTAAATGCCGTCACCCAGACGGCTTCACGCCTGGGCTTGACCCGCCAGGAAACGCCGCGCAGTGTCGATGTTATCAGCAAGCAGGCTATTGAGCAGCGTGGGGACCGGACGCTGGCCGAAGTGGTTGAGCATGCGCCCGGTATGTCAGGTGTGGCCTCGCCGACGCTCAGTAATGACTTTTCGCTCCGTGGTTTTCGGCCGGTATCCTGGTTGTATAACGGTGTCGAAACCCCCGGTAGTACCCTCCAGTTAGCGGACCCATCCCACTACGACGGCGTAGAAGTTCTGCGTGGCCCCGGCTCGGTGCTGAATGGCCTGAGCGCCGCCGGCGGCAGCGTCAATCTGATCTCGCGCCAGCCGACCTTCAGCCGTCAGCCCGTTGAGCTCGACTACGGGCTGTCGAGTTACAACAGCCAGCGCCAGCACTTTGGCTCCGGGGGAACGCTGTTGGATGACGTGGCGGCTTATCGGCTGGATGTTAGCGGTAGCGACAGCGGCACCAACGTGCAATATGAGCGCGACAAACAGAAACGGGTGTCCGGCGCCTTGTTGCTTAAGCTGACAGAGAATGCCTTGCTGACGTTGAGCCTGGATCGCATGCTTAACCGCACCACCAATCCTTACTACGGCACACCGCTGGTGGAAGGGCAGATTGCCCGAGAGCTGCGCGATATTAACTACAACAACCTGACCGACAGCCGGATCCAGAGCAACGCGACCTCGTTCCAGGCCAGTCTGGATTGGTTCACCACGCCGGAAATCGAGTTGCATAACCAGTTCTACTACTACAGCGGTTTTCGTGAGTGGCGCAATGTAGAACGCTTTCGAGCCTCGGCGGCGACTCAGCCCGGTTACGTCAACCGCGATTCTTTCGGGGCATTGGCCCACGATGATGACCTGATCGGCAACCGCAGCTCCCTGGTGTTCGACCGGCCGCTGGGCGGTTTTGACAACCGGTTGGTGGTTGGCGTTGATGTGAGCAAACGGCGCTTTCAGTATTACTCCAACGGCTTTCCCGGCTCTGAAGAGGTGCCTTTGCTGGCTCCGGTCAGAGAAGATTTTTCACAGGGAACGGACCGCCAGCGCACCCCGGTTCGCCACGTCACGCAAAACCAGTACGCTGGATTTCTGGAAGACCGTTTTAGCCTGACTGACCGCTTAACCCTGCTGGGGCAGCTACGTTACAACCATATGCAGATGGATTGGCATTTCCAGAGCCCACAAGAGGAAACCCATGAGCACACCTACGTCTTCAGTGTCTGGAGCCTGGGCCCCAGCTACGCGTTAACCGACAATCTCAATATCTATGCCAACTACACCACCGGCCAGGAGCCTGGCAACGACCTGTTCTTTTTAAGCCCGACGCAAACCAGCCTGCCGCTCACCCGGGTACGCCAATGGGAAATCGGTGCCAAGGGGCAGTTTTGGGATAACAAGGGAGAGGCCACGCTGGCACTGTATGAGCTACGCAAGGACAACCTGTTCGTGCCCAATGCGCAGCAGCCGGATACGCTGAATGCGGTCGGGCGACAAACTTCGCGCGGCGTAGAGTTAAGCCTGATGCTACGTCCCAGCTGGCAATGGGAGCTGGCTGCCAATGCGGCCTATACCCACGCCCGCTATGATGAATATCGCGGTGGTAGCCCGGTAGGCAGCTATAACGGCAACCGTCCGGCTTACATCCCCGACTGGACCGCTAACCTCACCGCACGTTACAAACCGACCCAGCAACTGGGGCTCACGTCATCGCTGCGCTACGTGGGCAGCAGTTATAACGACGATGCCAATCAACGTAAAATGCCGGCCTATACCACACTCGATCTGGCTGCAGACTACCAGCTCACGCCGGTGGTCGACGTGGGGGTTCGCATCAGAAACGCCACCAATCAACTCTATGCTTACCAGCGGACCTACCCGGATCAGGTGCTGATTGCGCCGTCGCGGACTTATGAAAGCTTTATTTCGGTGAGGTTCTGATAGCGCCATGCAGCCGATAATTCACCTGCTGCTGGTACTGGGGCTGCTGTTTAGTGCGCTGGTGCAGGCCGGGGCTGTTGTGTTCAACAACTGTGGCCAACAACACCATTACCCGGCGGTACCGAAACGTATACTGGTGTACGCCAACCCCGCGCTGGAAAACCTGCTGGCTCTGGGGTTGGCTCAGCACATTGTCGGGGTTATCGGCTATGACTATGCGCGGGATACGGCTCCTTCACCGACGCCAGCGGGATGGGGCAAGGTACTGAGCCAACTGTCGGCCACTGCGCCACCGTCGGCGGAGCCCTTGCTGTTGTTGAACCCGGATTTTATCTATTCGGCTAGCTATTACTGGTTCAACAGCCCGGAAACGCCCAGCCGCGATCGGTTGGCAGAGTGGGGGATCGCCACCTATCTCTCGCCTAATGTCTGCGGAGGTCAGCAAAGTGCTGCAAGCTCATCGGCCAGTTTTAACGGCATTTTTGCCGAACTGCGGGATATCGCCCGCATTTTTGATGTTTCCCGCGACGCCGAAACCTTAATTCAGCAGCTGCAAATTCAACTGCGCGATCTGGGGCAGCAGGCGGCATCGCTCCCTCATCGACGAATACTCTGGTGGTATGCCGACACTCAAACCCCTTATGTGGCGGGATGTTGCGGCGCACCGGCATTGCTGACCAAGCAGGTGGGCAGCGAAAACCTGTTTGGCGATCTGCCCGAGCTTTGGCCCACCGTTTCCTGGGAAACCATTGCTGCCCGCGATCCCGACCTGATTGTGCTTGGCGATTTGCCTCGTGGCGGGCTCGGCGATAGCGCAAAAGACAAAATCCATTTTTTAGAGCATCACCCACTGACCGCCACCCTGCGTGCCGTGCGGCAAAAAAACTATGTGATTTTGCCCGGCTATGACCTGGATCCCTCAGCCCGCACGGTTGCGTCCTTGCACCGCTTAATAACGGGTCTGCAGCAGCAGGCTTTACGTTTACCCACTCCTAATAAGGAACCCTGATATGTCCTCGTTATCATTCTCTTCACTGCTGACCTCGTGGGATCAACAACAGGGCGCTTACATCGCCGAGCGAGAGGCGCGTTTCAATGCCCAGCTCGACGTGCTGGAGCTCTCGGTGGGCCAGGATTTTCAGGTACTGGATCTGGCCTGTGGGCCAGGTTCGCTTAGCCTGCGAATTCTTCAGCGCTTTCCACAGGCCAGAGTAACGGCGGTGGATCTCGATCCGTTATTGCTGGCTATCGCGCGGGGTGCACTGGCGCAATACGGTGACAGTATCCGTATCATTCAGGCCGATCTTGCCGATCCCGCTTGTCTTTCATCGCTCGACGATCCGGCACCGCAGGCGGTGGTTTCCAGCACTGCGCTGCACTGGCTCATGCCGGAGCATTTGGGGGTTCTGTACCGCAATATCGCTGAACTGTTGCCTGACGGCGGCATTTTTCTGAACGCCGATCATCAGCGTTACGATCATCGGCACCTGCGCAGTAAAGCGTTGGCTGAACGGCACGACGAACAGACGCAACAACGGGCCTGGCAGAACGGTGTTGAGGATTGGGATCGGTGGTTTGCCAAAGTGCAGCAGTTGCCGGAGCTGGCGCAATATCGACAAGCGCGCGAGAACTTGTTTGCCGGGCGGCCGATCCCCCCGGCGACCGCGCTGGACTTTCAGGTTGCCAGCTTGATACAGGCGGGTTTCACCGAGGCGGGGCCGGTCTGGCAGTTGCTGGATGACTACGTGATTGCAGGCTGGAAATAGCATGGACGGGTCTGTACGCCGCCATTTTACTCTGCTGCCGGGGCGCTCCGGGGGCTGGCTGTTATTGCTGCTCCTGGCGTTGCCGCTGTTTTTGCTGGGCGCTTCGCTGTACGGACCGGCACCAATATCGCTGCATGACGCGTGGCATATTTTATCTGACCCCGGTGGCGCTAATGCCCAGGACAACACCGAGGTTTATCAACGAATCATTTGGTCACTGAGAATGCCGAGAGCCTTACTGGCGGCGGTGGCGGGGGCCGGGCTGGCACTGGCCGGCACTATTCTGCAGTCACTGACGCGTAACCCGTTGGCCGATCCCTGGGTGCTGGGGATTTCCTCTGGGGCCGGGGTGGGGGCGGTGTTGGTTCTGGTGTTGGGACTGGGTGGTGGCTTGCTGTCGGTACCCGGTGGGGCGTTTCTCGGGGCGGCCGGGGCATTTGCGCTGGTTTTGCTGCTTGCCGGGCGTTCCCTGCAGGCGGAATCAACGCTGTTTATTCTGGCCGGGGTGGCTGTCACGCAGTTGCTTTCAGCCCTGACCTCGCTGATTACCCTGTGGCAGGCGGATGCCAATGCCACCCGCGGCGTGATGTTCTGGCTGTTGGGATCCTTCAGTGACGCTCGCTGGCCGCAGGTCGGTTTGGTTGCGCTGCTGCTGGCGCTGGCGTTGCTGGTTTGCTGGATGAGAGCGGGGGAACTGGATGCCCTGGCCTTCGGCGGCCTGACGGCAGCCTCTTTGGGGGTGGCGGTGGCACCGCTGAAGCTGTTGTTGTATGCCATCACTATGGCGCTGACTGCCGTTATTGTCGCGTTCAGCGGCGCGGTGGGGTTTATCGGCCTGACGGTGCCGCATGTCGCCAGGCTGTTGGTTGGGCCACGCCATCGGGTACTGCTGCCGGCCAGCGCATTGTGCGGCGCACTGTTTGCCGTAGCGGCCGATACTCTGGCCAGAACCCTGTTCGCGCCGCGTGAGCTGCCGGTGGGGGTATTGACGGCATTGTTGGGCGTACCGGTTTTTCTGGCATTGCTGTATCGGAAAATAAACGCATGACGGCTGAAAAGGGTTTACCGGGGCTGCGTGCCGAACGGTTGGGCTGGTCTACACCGGAGAAAAGGATATTGGATAACCTTAGCTTCCATGCCCGTCCCGGCGAAATTACCGGCGTGCTTGGCGTCAACGGCAGCGGAAAATCCACCTTACTTAAACTGTTGGCGGGATTGATCCCTCCGGCGCACGGGCGGGTTTATCTGCAAGATACCGACATTGCCAGCCTGTCAGGGCGTGAACGCGCCAAAAGTATGACTTTCCTCGAACAGTCCGGGCCGGGTGCGTTTGCTATACCGGTTAAAGACGTGGTGCTGCTCGGGCGTCTGGTTTACGCCAGCCGCTGGGCGGGGTTTAGTGCAGAAGACTACCGCATTGCCGGGCTGGCGATGGAGCAAGTGGGCATTTCGCGGCTTGCCGAACGGGAATGGCATCAATTGTCCGGTGGCGAGCAACAGCGGGTTCATTTGGCGCGGGCACTGGCACAGCAAACCCCGTGGTTGCTGCTGGATGAGCCTGCCAATCATCTTGATATTGCTCACCAGCAACAGTTTATGGCCTTACTGCGACGTCTGGGCATCAGCGTGGTGGTGTCGCTGCACGACCTGAATTTGGCGGCCTGTTACTGCGACCGTCTGATGCTGTTAAAGCAGGGGAATATGCACGCATTTGGCTCACCGAGGGAGGTGTTGACGCCGGAGGTTATTGACCAGGTATATGGTGTGGAGGCTCGGCTGGCGACGGTCGACAAGTATGTTGCACCACTGATCTATTACCCTGCCCAGTAGTGTTCATTGATCGTAAGGATTAGGCCGTTCGGCACAAATGGCACGTTTGGCCGGTTACAAATTTCGTACGGTCTTTAAAATAACCACGTTTTAGTGTGTATTTTGGTTTAAAGTAAAGATTACGTGGCGGTGTTCATTACCGCTCAATGGCAGTTAAGTGAGGCTACCATGATGGAATTATTGATAAGTTTGCTGTTCGCCGTAGTGATGGTGCCGATTGTCATGGCCATCATCCTCGGTTTGATCTACGGTTTGGGTGAGGTGTTCAACGTCTTCTCCAAAGTGGGTCATTCTAAAGAGAACCGCACCTAGCACCACCTTTCCTCTATTAATACCCTATAGCTTTCAAGTTGCAGCTAGGCGGCCAGCTTGCTCATCCCCAGGCGCTTACTCGAGTAAGTTACTGGGGGGAGCAAGTGCAGATAACAACGCTGCAGCTTGAAAGATGACGGGTATATACCCGCCGGCATCGTTCGGTGGGTGTTTCTCAAGTTATCTCCCACCGTGCCGATAAACCGCATGACAAGCTTCTGCGTGACGTTATATTATTTTTTATATAACGAAGAGTGATAATGCACGTTAACTTGCGGAGAAAACAATGAAACAGCAATGGACCAAGTGGGTCGGCGGTATCGTATTGATGTCCGGTATGGTTATGCAGGCTTCTGCGGCGGAAAAAGTGACCGTTTTTGCGGCAGCGTCGTTGACTAATGCCTTGCAGGACATCGCGACCCAGTATCAGAAGGGCAAGGATGTTCAGGTCGTTTCTTCATTCGCTTCCTCTTCCACGCTGGCACGCCAGATAGAGCAGGGCGCTCCGGCCGATTTGTTCATCTCCGCCGATCAGCAGTGGATGGATTATGCCATCGACAAACAGCAGATGATTAAAGATACCCGCTATACCTTATTGGGTAACGAATTGGTGCTGATCGCCGCCAAAGATGCCAAACAGGCTAAAATCACGCTCGATAAGCAGACAGACTGGACGAAATTACTCAATGGCGGCCGGCTGTCGGTGGGCGACCCGGATCACGTACCGGCCGGTATCTATGCCATGGAAGCACTGCAAAATCTGGGAGCCTGGACAGCCCTGGAGCCTAAACTGGCGCGTGCCAACAACGTACGCAGTGCCATGACGCTGGTAGAGCGTGGTGAAGCGCCGCTGGGCATTGTTTATGGCTCAGACGCGGTGGCCAGTGATAAAGTCAGCGTAGTGGCTATTTTCCCGGAAGACAGCCACAAACCGGTTGAATACCCGATGGCTATCGTTAAAGGCCATCAGACACCGGCCGTCAGCGCGTTCTACAGCTACCTGAAGAGCCCGGAAGCGGCGGCTATTTTCAAACATTATGGATTCTCTCCACGTAAATGATTTTGAGCGAGTACGAGTGGCAAGCGGTTGAGCTGAGCCTGAAAGTGTCCTGCGTGGCGGTGGTGTTCAGCTTACCTTTTGGCATTCTGATGGCCTGGGTGTTGGTCCGCTGTCAGTTTCCCGGCAAGTCGCTGCTGGACGGTATTATTCACCTGCCGCTGGTGCTGCCGCCGGTGGTGGTGGGCTATTTATTGCTGATCTCCATGGGGCGGCGCGGCGCGGTCGGTGAATGGCTGTATGACTGGTTCGGTTTCAGTTTCAGCTTTAGCTGGCGCGGTGCCGCGCTGGCTTCCGCAGTGATGGCGTTTCCGCTGATGGTCCGCGCCATCCGGCTGGCGCTGGAGGCGGTAGATACCCGTCTGGAGCAGGCTGCCCGTACTCTTGGCGCCAACCCATGGCGGGTATTTTTCACCATTACCTTGCCGCTTTCGTTACCGGGATTGATCGTCGGCGTGGTGCTGGGTTTTGCTCGTTCGCTGGGTGAGTTCGGTGCCACCATTACATTTGTTTCCAATATTCCCGGCGAGACGCGCACCATCCCGTCGGCAATGTATACCCTGATTGAAACGCCGGGGGCGGAATCCGCCGCCGCACGCCTGTGCGTGATTGCTATTGTGCTGTCACTGGTTTCACTGATGGTTTCCGAGTGGCTGGCCCGCTGGGGACGCAAACGGATGGGCGTATAAATGTTGGAGCTGGATTTTTCCCAATGCCTTGGCGACCTGAACCTCAATGTGCGCGCCGATCTGCCTGCTCAGGGCATTACCGCGATTTTTGGCCTGTCCGGCGCCGGTAAAACCTCCCTAATCAACGCCATCGGCGGCCTGACGCGCTTGCAACAGGGGCGGATCGTGCTCAATGGCCGCACGCTGGTGGATACCGAACGTGGCCTGTGCCTGCCGCCGGAAAAACGTCGTATTGGCTATGTGTTTCAGGACGCACGTCTGTTCCCGCATTACCGGGTGCGCGGCAACCTGCAATACGGTATGGCGGCTGAGATGCGCGCGCAGTTTGACAGTATTGTCGAGCTGCTGGGCATCGGTCCGTTGCTTAATCGTCTGCCGTTGACGCTGTCCGGTGGCGAAAAACAGCGGGTGGCGATTGGTCGCGCCCTGCTGACCGCGCCGGAGTTGCTGTTGATGGACGAGCCGCTGGCCTCGCTGGACCTGCCGCGCAAGCGCGAGCTGTTGCCCTATCTGGAACGGTTGGCGCAGGACGTTAATATCCCCATTCTCTACGTCAGCCACAGCATGGACGAAATTCTGCGCCTGGCGGAGCAGGTGATGGTGCTGGATAACGGTCAGGTGAGGGCCTTCGGCGGGCTGGAGGAGGTGTGGGCCAGCAGCGCGTTGCGGCCCTGGTTGCAGCGAGAGGATCAAAGCAGCGTGCTGCGCGTCAGCGTGATTGAACATCACCCGCGTTATGCGATGACGGCGTTGGCGTTGGGCGATCAACGTTTGTGGGTCAGCGGCGTCGACGCCGCCCTGGGTGCCCAACTGCGTATCCGCATCAACGCGGCCGATGTTTCGCTGGTATTGCAACCGCCGGTCAACAGCAGTATCCGCAACGTCTTGCCGGCCAGGGTGACCGAATGCCTGGAGGTTGACGGGCAGGTGGAGGTGAAACTGGCGGTAGGAGAAAGCGTGCTCTGGGCGCGGATTACGCCGTGGGCGCGAGACGAACTGGCGATCCGGCCGGGGCAGTGGCTGTATGCGCAGGTCAAAAGCGTGTCAATCAGCCGCGAGGCACGTTGAATTCGGCCCTCCCGGCAGGGAGGGCAATGGCATTACTGACCCAAGACTCGAGTGCGGATGACTTCGGCAATGCCCGGCTGCAGGTGATCGGCAATCACCAGATCGGCGCGTTGTTTGATGGCGTCATCGGCGTTGCCCATGGCGACACCCAGGCCAACCGCTTCCAGCATGCTGAGATCGTTGTAGTTATCCCCGAAGGCCACCACCTGGCTCATGCTTAAACCCTGTGACTCCACCCATTGCTGCAGGCGTTTCCCTTTGCTGTTGCCGCCTTTGGCAATATCGACCTGATCGTGCCACGACCATTCGCAGGCCAGCCCCAGCTCTTTTTCTACCGTTTCGGCGAAGCGGCGCAGTGCAGGGATATCGGCGTGCGAGGTGGCGAATTTCCAGATTGACTGCGCCTCATCGGCCGCCTGAACCAGGCTGTTAACCTGCAACAGCGTTGGGCGCTGTGCCGGCGGCAGGGTTTCTGCCCAGGCCAATGAACGGGTGACGTGGCCGCTCGGCTCCTGATACAGCATGGCGTCGTCCACGTACATCAGGCCATGAATGTCGCTTTGCTTCAGCATCTGCAACACCAGCTTGGCCTGAGCTTTTTCCAGCGGATCGGCCGCCAGCACTTTTTTCTGCTGGAAGTCATACAAATAGGTGCCGTTACAGCAGATTGCCGGGGTGTCTATCTCCAGCGCCTGATAGAACGGGTGGATAGCCACATGATGGCGACCGGTGACTACCACGACTTTGACGCCGGCGGCACGCGCCTGGGCCAGGGCTGCCAGCGACTGCGGTAAAATGCGTTTTTGGTTGTCCAGCAAGGTGCCATCCAGATCGAGGGCAATGACGCGGTAGCTCATAGGGATCTCATTATAGTTAGCAACAAAATTAAACTGATGGTACACCGGATAAGCAACGGATAAAACCGCACAGATTTCATCTGCAACGCGTCACGGATGTGAGGTAAGCTAGGGGAAACCGAAAAACCTGAAACCGGTTTCTCTTTTACCCTATGCAAGGAGAATTCATGAAGCAAATCGTTTATGTCGCCAGCCCGGAAAGCCAACAAATTCACGTGTGGCAGTTAAGCGACGCGGGTGCGTTAGAGTTGCTGCAGACCGTCGAGGCCCCGGGCCAGGTACAACCGATGGCGATCCACCCGGACAGAACGCATCTGTACGTGGGGGTGCGCCCGGCTTTCGGTATTGTCAGCTATCGCATTGAGGCGGACGGCACACTGCAACAGGCCGGTATGGCGCCGTTGCCAGGTAGCCCAACCCATATTTCTACCGATTTGCAGGGGCGCTATCTGTTTTCCGCTTCTTACAGCGGTAACTGTGCCAGCGTCAGCCCTATCAGCCATGACGGCGTGGTGGTAGCACCTATCCAGCAGATCGACGGTTTGACCGCGCCGCACTCGGCCAATATCGACCCGACCAATCAACTGTTGCTGGTGCCTTGTCTGAAAGAAGATCGCATCCGCCTGTTTAATCTGGATCTGCAAGGTGAACTGACGCCGCACGCTCAGGAAGCCGTGACGACGGCCAGCGGCGCAGGCCCGCGTCATATGGCATTCCACCATAACGACAAATATGCTTACTGCGTGAATGAGCTCGATGGCACGGTAGACGTGTTCGCCATCAGCGAAAACGGCGGCAAATATACTCTGGTGCAAACGCTGGATATCATGCCGGCCGATTTCAACGGTACCCGCTGGGCGGCGGATATTCATATCACGCCAAACGGCCGCTTCCTGTACACCAGTGACCGTACCGCCAGTATCCTGACTATTTTCAGCGTGTCCGAAGATGGCAGTACCTTGTCGGTGGTCGGTTATCATCCGACCGAAGAGCAGCCGCGCGGCTTCAATATTGACCACAGCGGCCGCTTTGTGATTTCGTCCGGCCAGAAGTCCGGTCATATCGGGGTGTATGAGATTGATCAGGCCAGCGGCAAGCTGACCACGCTGGCAAGGTACCCGGTGGGTAAAGGCCCGATGTGGGTAAGCATCCTGGCTAAATAAAACTAAGGGGCGAATACATTCGCCCCTTAGTTTGCCAAAAAATCAGCTGTACTTCACCGTCAGCGTAGCGCTGCCGAGGCTATGGAAGTGCACGTTAAAACCAACCAGTGCGCCGCTGGAGCCTTCATCCACCTCAATGCTTGCTACGTCCAGCGCATGTACGGTGAAGTGATAGCGGTGGCTTTCACCCTGCGGTGGCGCCGCGCCGCCGTAACCGGCGGAACCAAAGTCGGTGCGAGTCTGGATAGCCCCAGCCGGTAAGCCACCTTTGCCGGAGCCTGCGCCCGGCGGAAGTTCACGCGTTGCCGCCGGGATATTGGCGACCACCCAGTGCCACCAGCCGGAGCCGGTCGGGGCATCGGGATCGTAAACTGAAATCACGAAGCTCTTGGTGCCTTCCGGCACGCCATCCCAGGCCAGATGCGGTGACAGATTATCGCCGTGATAACCCATGCCGTTAAACACCTGACGCTCCGGCATTTTTGCGCCGTCCTGCAACTCATTGCTGTACAAACGAAAAGTCATGCTGACTCCCTGTTGTCGGTAAAAGCAGAACCCTAAGCTAGACCGTTTTGCCGCAACAATACAAGCAGCATTGTATCTCGCCAGTAGCCTTATCTATGGGTTACCATAATTAACCGTGAAGCTACATTCGCGATAATTATCATTCACAGTTCGATATAAACTAATCATGATTTCATTCAAAAAACGCACGCCGTGGTTTGGCTGGTTGCGCCGCTGGGCCAGGGGTATCAAGCGCGACATTTATGCTTTGTGGCTGGCAGCTCGTGACCGGCGCACGCCCTGGTATGCCAAATTGGTCGCCCTGCTGGTGGCGGGTTATGCGGTGTCGCCGATAGATTTAATCCCGGATTTTGTTCCGGTATTGGGCTATCTGGACGATGTGGTGATCGTGCCGCTGGGCATCATGCTGGCGGTGCGGCTGATCCCCAAACCGCTGATGGTGGAGTTTCGCGAGAAGGCGCAACGGCGCATCGATAATCCAACCGGCCGGATGGCGGCGGTGATGATCATTTTGCTGTGGGTGGGGTGCCTGGTGTGGCTGGCCCGTTATCTGGACCAGCATTGGTAAGCAATTACTCTACTGCGGCCGCTACGGCGGCGGTCAACCGGCTGAGCTGTTCAGGTTCAATAATATACGGCGGCATCAAATAAATCAGTTTGCCGAAGGGCCGGATCCACACGCCGCGCTCGACAAAGCCACGCTGTAGCTGCGCCACATCCACCGATTCGCGCATTTCTACTACGCCAATCGCCCCCAGCACTCTCACATCCGCCACTTTTGGCAGCGCCTTCAGCGGCAATAACTGCTGTTTCAGCTGGCTTTCGATAGCGGCGACCTGCTGCTGCCAGTGGTTTTCCGCCAACAGCGACAGGCTGGCGTTGGCCACCGCACAGGCCAGCGGGTTGCTCATAAAGGTTGGTCCGTGCATAAAGCAGCCGGCGGCCCCGTTGCTGATGGTTTCCGCCACGTGGCGCGTGGTCAGGGTGGCGGATAGCGTCATATAGCCGCCGGTCAGCGCTTTACCCAGGCACAGAATATCCGGCACCACGTCGGCATGTTCACAGGCAAACAGCTTGCCAGTGCGACCGAAACCGGTGGCGATCTCGTCGGCGATCAGCAGCACCTGATGACGATCGCACAGCTCACGCACCCGCTTGAGATAGGTCGGGTGGTAGATGCGCATGCCGCCTGCGCCCTGGACTACCGGCTCCAGGATCACCGCAGCCACTTCTCCGGCATGCTGCTCCAGCAGCGCGGCGAACGGCGCAATATCATTTTCATCCCAGACCTGGTCGAAACCGCACTGCGGCGCGGTGGCGAACAGGTGCGGCGCCAGATAACCCTGATAAAGGCTGTGCATCGAATTGTCCGGATCGCACACCGACATCGCGCCAAATGTATCGCCGTGATAACCGTGGCGCAGGGTCAGAATGCGTTGTCGCCTTTCCCCGCGAGCCTGCCAGTATTGCAGCGCCATCTTCAGCGACACCTCTACCGCCACCGAGCCGGAATCTGCCAGGAACACGCATTGCAACGCCTCCGGTGTCATTGCCACCAGACGGCGGCACAGGGCAATGGCCGCAGGATGGGTAATGCCGCCGAACATCACGTGCGACATTTTTTCCAACTGTTGCGTGGCGGCCTGGTTTAGCTGCGGGTGGTTATAGCCGTGAATTGCCGCCCACCAGGAGGACATGCCGTCAATCAGTCGCCGACCGTCGGCCAACTGCAATTCAACCCCGCTGGCGGCTTCTACCGGGTAACAGGGGAGCGGGTGGCTCATGGAAGTGTACGGGTGCCAGATATGGCGTTGGTCGAACTCAAGGTCAGAGGCAGTGATAGACATGCTTGTAAACCAAATCATATTCGTAATGGTTGACAGTATATCCACAATATCTACACTGACGACACTTTTTTCATTTTTGGAGACGCCGTGATGGCCGATCGCATTCACTGGACAGTGGGTCTTGCCCAGACCCTGTTTGATAAACCGTTACTTGAGCTGTTGTTTGAAGCCCAGACCGTTCACCGTCAGCATTTTGATCCGCGTCAGGTGCAGGTGAGCACGCTGTTATCAATCAAAACCGGCGCCTGTCCGGAAGACTGCAAGTACTGTCCGCAGAGCTCCCGCTACAAAACCGGCCTGGAGTCGGAGCGGTTGATGCAGGTGGAACAGGTGCTGGAATCGGCGCGCAAGGCCAAAGCGAATGGCTCGACCCGCTTCTGCATGGGGGCGGCGTGGAAGAACCCGCACGAGCGCGATATGCCCTATCTGCAACAGATGGTGCAGGGGGTGAAGGCGATGGGCATGGAAACCTGCATGACGCTGGGTACGCTTGACCACACCCAGGCCGAACGGCTGGCGGACGCCGGGCTGGATTATTACAACCACAACCTGGACACCTCGCCGGAGTTTTACGGCAACATCATCACCACCCGCAGCTATCAGGAACGCCTGGACACGCTGGACAAGGTGCGCGGGGCGGGCATTAAAGTCTGTTCCGGCGGCATCGTCGGGCTGGGCGAGACGGTGCGTGACCGCGCGGGGCTGCTGGTGCAGCTGGCTAACCTGCCGACACCGCCGGAGAGCGTGCCGATCAACATGCTGGTGAAGGTAAAAGGCACGCCGTTGGCGGATAACGATGACGTCGATCCGTTCGATTTCATTCGCACCATCGCGGTGGCGCGCATCATGATGCCGGCTTCCTACGTCCGCCTTTCCGCCGGTCGCGAACAAATGAACGAGCAAACTCAGGCGATGTGCTTTATGGCCGGCGCCAACTCCATCTTCTACGGCTGCAAACTGCTGACCACGCCAAATCCGGAAGAAGACAAAGATCTGCAACTGTTCCGCAAGCTGGGCCTCAACCCGCAGCAGACCGAAACCGAGCACGGCGACAACCAGCAGCAACAGGTACTGGCGGAGCAGCTGCTGCATGCCGATACCGCTGAGTTTTACAACGCGGCGCTGTAATGAGCTGGCAACAACGTATTGAACAGGCGCTGGAGGAGCGGCAGCAGAATGCCGCTTACCGTCGTCGCCAGGTGAATCAGGGCGGCAATGGCCGCCATATTCAGCTCAACGGCGAGCGCTACCTGAACTTTTCCGGCAACGACTATCTTGGCCTGAGCCAGGATCCGCAGGTGATCGCCGCCTGGCAGCAGGGCGCTCGGCAGTATGGCGTCGGCAGCGGCGGCTCCGGGCACGTCACCGGGTTCTGTGCGGCGCATCAGGCGCTGGAACAGCAACTGGCGGAGTGGCTCGGCTACCCGCGTGCGCTGCTGTTTATCTCCGGCTATGCCGCCAATCAGGCATTGCTGGCGGCGCTGATGCAGGCGGACGATCGCATATTGGCGGACAGACTCAGCCACGCGTCGCTGCTGGAGGCGGCCGCCCATTCACCGGCCCAGCTGCGGCGTTTTCGCCACAATCAGCCGCAGGCGCTAGCCGGCCTGCTGGCAAAATCCTGCGGTGGTCAGATGCTGGCGGTCACCGAAGGGGTGTTTAGCATGGACGGCGACAGCGCACCGCTGGCGGAGCTGCATCGCCTGACCCAAGCGGCGGGGGCCTGGCTGATGGTCGATGACGCGCACGGCATCGGCGTTCACGGCGAACAGGGGCGCGGCAGTTGCTGGCAGCAGGGCGTGCGGCCCGAACTGCTGGTGGTCACCTTTGGCAAAGCCTTTGGCGTCAGCGGCGCGGCGGTACTGTGCGACGAGGCCACGGCGGAATATCTGCTGCAGTTTGCCCGCCATTTGATTTACAGCACCGCCATGCCGCCGGCGCAGGCCTGCGCCTTGCAGACGGCGTTGCAGCGTATCCAGCAGGGGGACGAATTGCGCGCCCGGCTGCAGGACAATATTCAGCGCTTCCGGCAAGGTGCGGTCCAGTTGCCGTTAGCCCTGACGGCGTCGGTGACCGCCATTCAGCCGTTGCTGGTGGGCGACAACCAGCGTGCGCTTGATCTGGCGCAGCAACTGCGCGGTCATGGACTGTGGGTGAGCGCCATTCGCCCGCCAACGGTGCCGCCGGGCGGCGCGCGCCTGCGCATTACCCTGACGGCGGCGCATCAGCCGCAGGATATCGATCGCCTGCTGGAGGTATTGCATGACGTCAGCCTTTGAGCCGGTCAACAAGCAGGCGGTCGCTTCGGCCTTCAGCCGTGCGGCGGGCAGTTATGATGCGGCGGCGGTACTGCAACGTGATGTTGGTGAGCGCTTGCTGGGGATGGGGGCGGAGCATCGGGGCGAACGGTTGCTCGACGCAGGCTGCGGCACCGGGCACTTCAGCCGCCGCTGGCGCGAATTGGGGAAGCAGGTTACCGCGCTCGATCTGGCGCCGGGCATGCTGGCATTCGCCCGCCGGCAGCAGGCTGCGGACCATTATCTGCTGGGGGATATCGAAAATGTGCCGCTGCCTGCGGCCGCGGTGGATATCTGTTTCAGCAGCCTGGTGGTGCAATGGTGCAGCGATTTGCCGCGCGCTTTGGCGGAGCTGTACCGCGTCACCCGGCCGGGGGGCCTGATTTTGTTTTCCACGCTGGCGGAAGGCTCGCTGGCGGAATTGGGCGACGCCTGGCAGCAGGTAGACGGCGAGCGTCACGTGAACGACTTTCTGCCGCTGGCGCAGATCGACGCGGCCTGCGCCGGCTATCGCCACCGTCTGGAGACGGAGCGGAAAACCCTGCATTATCCTGATGTGATGGCGCTGATGCGATCGCTCAAGGGGATTGGCGCCACCCATTTGCATCAGGGGCGCGAAGCCGGTTTGCTGTCCCGCCGGCGGCTTGCCGCCTTGCAGGCGGCCTATCCGCGCCGGGGCGGGGAATTTCCGCTCAGCTATCATCTGGTTTATGGAGTGATTTATCGTGATTAAGCGTTGGTTTGTCACCGGCACCGATACCGAAGTGGGCAAAACCGTGGCCAGCAGCGCCTTGTTGCAGGCGGCGAATCTGGCGGGTTACCGCACTGCCGGTTACAAACCGGTGGCCTCCGGCAGTGAGATGACCGCCGAAGGCTTGCGTAACGGTGATGCGTTGGCGTTACAGGCTAACGGTTCAGTTGCGCTAAGTTACCAGGAAGTAAACCCTTACGTTTTCGCCGAACCGACCTCACCGCATATTGTCAGCGCCGATGAAGGGCGGCCGATCGAACTGGCCCAACTTTCCGCCGGATTACGCCACCTGGAACAGAAGGCCGACTGGCTGCTGGTCGAAGGCGCCGGAGGCTGGTTTACGCCGCTTTCTGAGCAACATACCTTTGCCGACTGGGTACAGCAGGAGCAACTGCCGGTGATTTTGGTGGTGGGCATCAAACTGGGTTGCATTAACCATGCGCTGCTGACTGCACAGGCTGTCAAACAGGCGGGGTTGTCGTTGGTCGGCTGGATCGCCAATGACGTTAGCCCACCGGGCCGCCGTCATCAGGAATATCTGGCCACGCTGCGCCGTATGTTACCGGCACCGTTGCTCGGTGAGATCCCACACTTGCCCAAACCCGAACGGCAGGCTTTGGGGCATTATCTGGATTTAAGCGTTTTATCCCTTTGAGCGTTAAATCCTCCGTCCACGGACTCACCGTGGACGGAGATAACCTGACTTGCTGTTTTACATGGCGGTGATGCAAGCATTGTCGAAGTAAAGTACCCCGTTTTTCGCTAAGGCATACAAATTGAAAGACAAAATGACATGGGTTGCCCAAACCGGCACTTTTCGTCGGTTGGCGTTAAAACGGTATTCCTTAAACTCGGCATAATCACTGGCATTGAGAGTGCCATCCCAGGCGGCCACATCTGATTTAGCGACGATCGATACGCCGTTACTTTCCGCCTCCTGAATACAGGCATAGCGCAGCGAGGCGAATAAATTCCCTGATCCCCCATTCAACGTTTTCAGGGTAAAACAGGCTCCCAACTGTTCATATTGCGATACCGGAACCACTACCCGCACTCCGGCACTGGAGTTGGTATTTCCCAGTTTGGTCACTTTTAGCGCATTGCTACCATTAACGCCTGCGCCGGCCTCAATAGTCAGGGTAATGGCGTCCGAGATAAAGGGGCTGCTAACGTTTCCACCGGAAACTTCCCAACCTATCGGCTTGGTCGTAAACGAGAAATTACCGTCTTTAAGCTTGTTATTATTGGCGGTGGTCAAAGTCTGAATGCCTTTGCCGCCACCGCCGCCATCCAGCCGACTGTTTTTAATCACAAAGTCGCCAGTACCGCCAAAATAACGGCCGGTCGCTGTTCGCACCCCATAGAACTTAACGTTGTCTACGATAATTCCGCTACTGCCTGCTTCGGCGTAAAAACAGTAGTCTTGGGCCAGAGTGGTTTGCAGCGTAATGATCTCCCCACCCTGAATGAGTAATGACGCATTCTGGTTGGCGCTACAGCGGAAGGGGGAATCAGAGAGTGGGCTATTACTATTACCGAACTCAATATGGCAGCCGTGCAACTCAACGCTTCCAGCTTCTACATTTACAATCGCACCCGCATAATCTATTGATGTGCCGAAGAAACGAAATGCGCCATTTTGGTTCTGATTGCCGATAGCCAATCCCTGAGAGTTGCCAAGAGTGCCACCGAAGAAGTTGATCCCTTCCCCAAAGTTATGATCGGTAGGATCTTTATCACCAGTTTGTGATGGTGGCGCATTAGTGGTTTTAGCGGCTGGCATATGCACGCACTCATAGCAACGGACGATCTCACAGCCATAGTGATGCCCAATGTACGCGTTGGTGCCAAAATACATGCCGTAATAGAAACCGGAAATATATACGTTATTAACGGAAAAATTTCCCAACAGGCTTTCTGGTGATTGGAACACTATCCCATCTATAAAGTTATATGCTGTCTTTTGACCAGGCACTTCAGACTGAGTTGCCCCAATCCCCTTGACGGTAAAGTTCTTTAAGATTGGTGCAGGGCGAATGGGGATCCCGATATCCAGTGTTTCAGCCGACGTATAGCAGCGCAGGAAGTAGTTGTGGTCGTTTTCAGTCCCGTTGGGGATATTAGTGGTGATATTTACACCGTTGCCGTCAATATAAACGTAGCCGACATCGATATCGGTCTTGGGAGCCGTCCACACCTCAAACGGCGCGGTGAATTTTACAATTGTTGGTCTTTTTAATGTGCCTGTAATAAAGGTTTGTGCCTTAAGCAGCTCATCGCGAGACTTGACGTAAATCCCCTCAACATCAAGACGATCTTGCAAAGTCCAGACCTTCCCGTTCAGGTCGCTATATTGGATAAATTTTGCATCGTTATCGGCCATGGTCTATCCCTCAGTTCAAGTTAACGGTTGTGAAAACCCGTTGAATATGGAGGGAGCGTTTGGTCATTTCCAACAAACGGAGTTTGGTCTTCGCTGATACAACACAAGGCGAAATGAGTGGTGCGGTTCTGAAGGCGTTAGTCTGGGATAAGCCATGAGAGCGGTGTGCAATATTGCACACCCCTGCCAGTCAAACTGCCAGATAGGCATTAATCAATTCCTCGTCCAACTGTTCCAGCGTGCCATCGGCGACGCTGCGGCCCTGGTCCATCAGGCAAAAACGGTCCGCCACGCGACGGACAAACGGCAGCTTGTGCTCCACCAGCAGGATAGTCATACCCAGTTCGCGGTTAAGTTTGCGGATCACGTTGCCGATATCGGCCGCGATCGTGGGCTGCACACCGCTGGTGGGCTCATCGAGGATCAGCAACTCTGGCTCCAGCACCAGGGCGCGACCAATCGCCAGTTGCTGCTGCTCACCGTCGCACAAATCGCCGGCTCTGCGGCTGCGCATTTCTCGCAGGTTGGGGAACAGGTTATAAATCAAAGGCGGAATGCGGCGGTTTTTATCGCGGCCGGCCATCAGCGCTACCTGCAGGTTTTCCTCTACGCTGAGCTGCGAAAAGATTTGTCGTCCTTGCGGAACATAGCTGATCCCCAGCGCGGTGCGGGTTTCCACCGGTTGCTGCAGCAGATTTTGTGGCGGTTCATCCGCCAACTGCCAGGTCATGCTGCCACTGACCACCGGCAAATGGCCCATGATGCAGTTCACCAGCGTGGTCTTGCCCACGCCGTTACGGCCGATAAGCACCGTGCACTGGCCGCGCGGCAATTCCAGATTGATGTCCCACAGGGTATGGGTTTGCCCGTAAAACTGATTCACTGACCTTAAACTCAACATCCGGCATTCTCCTCAAAGAATCGTATTCCACTCCTTGCCACCGTTTTCACAGTAGCGGTTTCTTTCCCGAGTGCTTTAATTTCCAGAATAAAGTGCCGAATGACTGCCTTTTACCAGGCAGTTTAAATTCTGGTAAAACAAGTGATACATAGGCAAAAATCGCAGTTATTGGCGGCTTGCCCGCGCTCTTTGGTCTTTATCAAGTAAAGATCGGTTGTTTTACTTCCGTCTGTCCGCTAAATGACAGCGGATAATTCCGCCATTACATCCCGGATATTTATCCCGATCGTACTTTTGCCACCCAAGGGTAATGCAACCCTTGGGCCAACTTTATAAAACCGTTAAAAACAGGATTGTTATTGCCTTGTTAACGGTTTTTCGCGCCAGGACAGGGCTGGCGGAGCAAGTGAAAATAGAGGGGAAAGTTAACGCGGACGATTTTTGCACTCTTCCAGTGCTGCGAAGAATGCTTATGGTGCAAACTATTTCGTCGGTTGTAGCAAGATGCATCGGGTGACGGCAACAATGAGATAAATCCGTTTTTGGCAATGGGGCTTTTTAGCATTAATCGGCATAACCAAAGCGATATTATTGTGAAAAAATAACTAAAAAAGCCATCTTGGCGGACAGAAACGGCAAAAAGCGCTCTTTCTGCAACTCCCAGCCGGGGCGGGGTGGTGAGAGTTATCCACCATTCCTGTGGATAACCTTGTGCATTAGATTGAGAAAACCGGTTTAAAGCGAGAGCGGACGCGGGTTGTGTTCGCTTTGTCCGCAATCTCGTCTTTTTTATAAAGTCATTAATTATCAATACTTTAACTAAAATCAAGCGGCCAATGTATTGATGAAGTCTCTATGTATGATTTTTGGCCGCAGTGCTATCAATAAGTTAATTCGTGACGGATTTTGGGGATAAATCTGTTATTGACAATAAAAATGTCACGCGGCTGTAACCCCGACGGTGCATTCAGCCTGATTTGACGCACGCTAAAGCGACGAATCGCTTGAAGCTGGTTTTATATCCAGTATCATGGGCACTGGCAAAAATCGCCGGGGCTTTCCATAATTAGAGGCCATCAATTGAGCATTAGCTCTATGGCCGCCTGAGCGCGCACATCTCCACAGGGTAGCCGAGTCCATGAGTAAAGTTTTCAAACTGCATTCCGAATTCAAACCGGCCGGCGATCAGCCGCAGGCCATCAGCAAGCTGGAAGAGGGCCTGGAAGACGGCCTGGCACACCAGACGCTGCTGGGCGTTACCGGGTCGGGCAAGACATTTACCGTCGCCAATGTGATAGCCGATCTGAACCGGCCCACCATGGTGCTGGCACCTAACAAAACGCTGGCGGCGCAGCTGTACGGCGAGATGAAAGAGTTCTTTCCCGAGAATGCGGTCGAGTATTTTGTCTCTTACTACGACTACTATCAGCCGGAAGCCTACGTACCCAGCTCCGACACCTTTATCGAAAAAGACGCTGCGGTGAACGAACACATCGAGCAGATGCGTCTTTCCGCGACCAAAGCATTGCTGGAGCGCCGCGATGTGATCGTGGTGGCGTCGGTCTCGGCGATCTACGGTCTGGGCGATCCTGATCTGTATCTGAAGATGATGTTGCACCTGACCAAGGGCATGATCATCGATCAGCGTTCGATCCTGCGTCGTTTGGCGGAGCTGCAATATGCCCGTAACGATCAGGCCTTCCAGCGCGCGACCTTCCGCGTGCGTGGCGAGGTGATCGACGTCTTTCCGGCGGAGTCGGACGAGCTGGCGCTGCGTATTGAACTGTTTGATGAGGAGGTCGAGCGGCTTTCGCTGTTTGATCCTTTGACCGGCCAGATCGAACAGGTGGTCCAGCGTTTTACCATTTATCCGAAGTCGCACTACGTGACGCCGCGTGAGCGGATCCTGCAGGCGATGGAAGAGATCAAAGTGGATCTGGCCGAACGGCGCAAGGTGCTGTTGGCCAATAACAAGCTGCTGGAAGAGCAGCGCCTGACGCAGCGCACCCAGTTTGATCTGGAGATGATGAACGAACTGGGCTACTGCTCCGGCATTGAAAACTATTCGCGCTATTTGTCCGGGCGCAGCGAGGGTGAGCCGCCACCGACGCTGTTTGACTATCTGCCGGCGGATGGCCTGCTGGTGGTCGATGAATCGCACGTCACCATTCCGCAAATCGGCGGTATGTACAAAGGTGACCGCTCGCGCAAGGAAACGCTGGTGGAATACGGCTTCCGCCTGCCGTCGGCGCTGGATAACCGCCCGATGCGCTTTGAAGAATTCGAAGCGCTGGCGCCGCAGACTATTTACGTGTCCGCTACGCCGGGCAAATATGAGCTGGAGAAATCCGGCGACGACATTATTGATCAGGTCGTGCGGCCTACCGGGCTGCTGGATCCAATAGTGGAAGTGCGGCCGGTCACCACCCAGGTGGACGACCTGCTTTCCGAGATCCGCAAGCGGGTGGCGGTCAAGGAACGCGTGTTAGTCACTACTCTGACCAAGCGCATGGCGGAAGATCTGACCGAATATCTGGAAGAGCACGGCGAGCGCGTGCGCTATCTGCACTCGGACATCGATACCGTGGAACGCGTCGAAATCATTCGTGACCTGCGCCTGGGCGAGTTTGACGTGCTGGTGGGCATCAACCTGTTGCGTGAGGGGCTGGACATGCCTGAGGTGTCGCTGGTGGCGATTCTGGACGCAGATAAAGAAGGCTTCCTGCGTTCCGAACGTTCGTTAATCCAGACCATTGGCCGTGCGGCGCGTAACCTCAATGGTAAAGCGATCCTCTACGGTGACAGAATTACCGACTCGATGGCCAGGGCGATAAGCGAGACCGAACGTCGTCGCGCCAAACAGCAGGCGTTCAACGAAGAAAATGGCATCGTACCGCAGGGCCTGAACAAGAAAGTTTCCGATGTATTGCAACTGGGCAAACCGGGCAATCGCGGCAAGGGCAGAGGGAAGGGCAAGGCGGCGGAAAACGTTGGGCAATACAAAAATCTCACGCCAAAAGCCCTGGATCAAAAAATCCGCGAGCTGGAAGCGCAGATGTATACCCACGCACAGAATCTGGAGTTCGAGTTGGCGGCAGGCTTGCGTGATGAGATCCACCAGCTGCGCGAGCAGTTTATCGCTATTTCGTGACCGGTTGGGGCGCCGCCAGGGGTGGCGCTACCAAACATAAAATCCTTGTCGCCTCCGCCAAAGCTGATTATGGTGTGCGGCCAATTGACTACTACGAGCCGCAGACCATGACCGAACACCAGTCCAAAGACCCGATGCACGGCGTCACTCTGGAACAACTTTTAAATAAACTGGTGGAGAGCTACGGCTGGTCAGGGCTGGCTGAACGCATTCGCATCAACTGCTTCAGCAGCGATCCCAGCATTAAATCCAGCCTGAAGTTTCTGCGCCGCACGCCGTGGGCGCGCAAGCAGGTGGAAGATCTTTATATCGATATGGTCGAGAAGGCCGCCAGCGATAATCCGTGGTTGCGCGGCGGCCAGTAAAGCCTTTAACCGCGGGCACCCAACTCGATCAATGCCTGATCCAGCGCCTGGCGCAGCAACTGACGGTCGTGGCGGTAAGGGATATCCGTCGCTTCCAGCGGTTGTTTAATCACCACCCGATCCTGTACTTCGCTGGCATCTACCGTCGGCCCAACAATCAGCGCGTCGATCATCCGGCGGCCAATTTTCTCTTCCATCAGCTCCAGCTTGTTTTTCAGCGTCAAGGCGGCTGCCGCGACGCTTAGCTCACGCCCCAGATTGCCGATATAAATCATATTGGCACTGCTGCGGCGCAAGGCTTGAGTCAGGTCATCGAGCAGCAGCAGCGGCATCAGGCTGGTCAGGAAGCTACCTGGCCCAATCAGGATCACGTCGGCCTGTGCGATGGCATCCAGCGCTTCGCGTGTCGCGTTGACGCGCGGTGACAGCATCAGTTCCTGCGGCATGTCAGTCAGTTGATCGACGTTCACTTCACCATAGACGTGGTTGCCTTCATGGTCGTGTGCCATCAAATCCACCGGCTGCTCAGACATCGGGATCAGCGCCGCGTCGACCTTCAGCAAGCTGCGTACCAGATTGATCGCCTCCAGTGGGCGCACGCTGAGATGATCCAACGCCTTCAACATCAGGTTACCGAGGTTATGCCCCGAGAGTTCGCCATTGCCGCTAAAACGGTACTCGAACATCGCCGAGGCCACGCTCGGTTCGGTGATCAACTGATTCAGGCAGTTACGGGTATCGCCCCAGGCAATGCCGCCTTCCGAGCGGCGAATACGGCCAGTGGAACCGCCGTTATCGGTGGTGGTGACAATACCGGTTAAACGGGATCCTAAAGACGACAGGGAAGACATCACGCGGCCAAGACCATGACCACCACCTAATGCCACCACCCGATCGAGATCGGCCAGGGTACGATTACGCATAAATTTCCTTACAAAGGGGCTTAACTGCCCGCATAAAGTAGCGGATTTGGCGTAAAAACGCGAAAAAGAGTGTGATTTGCGTGATTCCGGTCAATTCGTCTGCGTAAAGGACGTTTATCATGGTTTACCCGATTCACAAGCGCATAAAAACGCTGTATACACAATTATATAGCGAAATTGGGCGTTGGCTATCGCCTTTGTTTAGCGCTAGAATTCTGGAGAAAACCACGGTTTCGTTCCGGCTACTCAGTCTGCGGGAACTGAAACCAAAACTCCTAGCCTCTGGGCCTACGTTGTTCTTGTGAACAATATGGCGCTTGGGCCGTGGCGAAGTCAGCCACCAGGGTGCAGAGCGGAAACGCTCGCATCTCCCGACTTTGGAAGGTGTTATGGTGCCGCAACTCATTGATGCTTATGAGCGCAAATTCTATTACTTGCGCCTGTCGATCACCGACGTGTGTAACTTTCGTTGCACCTATTGTTTGCCGGATGGCTATCGCCCTAACGGCAGCCCGAAAACCTTCTTGTCGCTCGATGAGATCCGACGTGTCAGCCGCGCCTTCGCCGAGCTGGGCACTGAAAAGGTGCGCCTGACCGGCGGTGAGCCTTCGCTGCGTCGCGATTTTACCGAGATCATTGCCGCCGTGCGTGAAAATCCGGCCGTTCGCCAGCTTGCCGTGACCACCAATGGCTACCGCCTGGCGCGCGACGTTGCCGCCTGGCGTGACGCCGGCCTGACGGCGATCAACGTCAGCGTCGACAGTCTGGACCCCCGTCAATTTCACGCCATTACCGGCCAGGACAAATTCCGCCAGGTGATGGAGGGCATCGACGCCGCCTTTACCGCCGGGTTCAGCAAGGTCAAGGTCAATGCGGTGCTGATGCGTGACGTTAACCATCAGCAACTGGGCGCTTTCCTGCACTGGATAAAAGACCGTCCGATCCAACTGCGTTTTATCGAGCTGATGGAAACCGGTGAGGGTGGCGACTTGTTCCGCAAACACCACGTGTCTGGCGAAGTGATCCGTTCGCAACTGGAACAGCAGGGTTGGCAACTGCAACCGCGCGGCCGCAGCGACGGCCCGGCGCAGGTGTTTAGCCACCCGGATTACCAGGGCGAAGTGGGTTTAATCATGCCGTACGAAAAAGATTTCTGTGCTAGCTGCAACCGACTGCGGGTTTCCGCCATCGGTAATCTGCACCTGTGCCTGTTCGGTGAGCAGGGCATTAACCTGCGCGATCTGCTGGCGGATGACGGCCAGCTTGAAGAGTTGAAGGATCGCATTCAGGGCGGGCTGCGGACCAAAAAGCAAACCCACTTCCTGCATCAGGGCAACAGTGGCATCACGCAGAATTTGTCGTTTATCGGCGGATAAATTTTTCCAATTGCACGGGAGCAAGCAATGAGTCATGCCAGCAGTGAATTCATTCCGGCGCATATCGCTATTCTGACCGTTTCGGACAGTCGCGGTGAAGCGGAAGACACCTCGGGCCAGTATCTGCAGGAAGCGGTGCTTGAGGCTGGGCATCAGGTGGTGGATCGCGCCATCGTCAAAGACGATAAATATCAAATCCGTGCACGCATCTCCGCGTGGATCGCCGACGAGCAGGTTCAGGCCGTGCTGATCACCGGGGGCACCGGTTTTACCGCCAGGGACAATACCCCGGAAGCGCTGCTGCCGCTGTTCGATCGTGAAGTGGAAGGGTTCGGCGAACTGTTCCGCATGGTGTCCTATGAAGAGATTGGCACCGCCACTATTCAGTCGCGTGCACTGGCCGGAATGGCCAATCAGACGGTGATTTTTGCCATGCCTGGCTCGACTCGTGCCTGCCGCACCGCCTGGGAACGCATTATTGAAGAGCAGTTGGACGCGCGTCACCGCCCGTGCAACTTCCTGCCACATTTGAAGAAATAAAAACTATGACGCAGCTGACTCACATTAACGCCGCGGGCGAAGCCCATATGGTCGACGTTTCCGCCAAGGCAGAGACGGTGCGCGAGGCGCGCGCCGAGGCCTTTGTTGAAATGCTACCGACCACGCTGGCGATGATTATCGAGGGTAGCCATCACAAGGGTGATGTGTTTGCCACGGCGCGCATTGCCGGTATTCAGGCGGCGAAACGCACCTGGGAGCTGATCCCGCTGTGTCACCCGCTGATGCTGAGCAAGGTCGAAGTGCAATTGGAAGCGCAGCCGGAACACAGCCGGGTGCGGATTGAAACCTGCTGCCGGCTGACCGGCAAGACCGGCGTCGAAATGGAAGCCTTGACCGCCGCTTCGGTGGCCGCATTGACCATTTACGACATGTGCAAGGCGGTACAAAAAGACATGGTGATCGGCCCGGTGCGGCTGCTGGCGAAAAGCGGCGGTAAATCCGGTGATTTTAAGGTGGAACTATGATTAACATTCTGTTTTTTGCCCAGGTACGCGAGCTGGTCGGCACCGGCGATCTGTCGATGCCGGCGGATTATCCAACGGTAGAGGCGCTGCGTAAGGCGCTGTGCGAACGTGGCGATCGCTGGGCGCTGGCACTGGAGTCAGGCAAGTTGCTGACGGCGGTAAACCAATCCCTGGTGGCGGCGGAACATCCGCTGCGTGCCGGTGATGAAGTCGCTTTCTTTCCACCGGTAACCGGGGGTTAATGGTGGAAAATACCCGTATCCGCGTGGGGGAAGCGCCGTTCAACGTCGGCGAAGAATACCAGTGGCTGGCGCAGTGCGACGACGACGGTGCCGTGGTGACCTTTACCGGCAAGGTACGTAACCATAATCTGGGCGATAACGTCAGTGCGCTGACGCTGGAACACTACCCGGGCATGACCGAAAAAGCGCTGGCGGAAATCGTGGACGAAGCACGCAGCCGCTGGCCATTGCAGCGCGCGACGGTGATCCACCGCGTGGGTGAGCTGTTCCCTGGCGATGAGATTGTGTTTGTCGGCGTGACCAGCGCGCACCGCAGCATGGCATTCGAAGCCAGCGAGTTCATCATGGACTACTTGAAAACCCGCGCCCCGTTCTGGAAGCGCGAAGCCGTTGGCCAGGGCGACCGCTGGGTTGACGCACGCGACAGCGATCGTCAGGCGGCGGAACGCTGGCATAAAATCATTAAGTGATCTGTACACCCTATGAATTTCAAGCTGTAGCTAGGCGGCCCGCTCACTCATTCCCAGGCGCTTACTTGAGTAAGTAACTGGGGTGACAAATCTGCCAGGAGCAGATTTGAACGCTGCTTGCAGCGGCCCCGAAGGGGTGTGGCCCATGGACGGGCCACATAACTGAGTGCAGGTAACAACGCTACAGTTTGAAAGGCGACGGGTGTAAACAGCAGAAACAAATCAATACCTTTGCCGCTTTGCCATTATATTTTCTGTGATACGCTTATAGCAGGCCGAGTCTCGCAAAATGGGACTCAAATCTTGTTCCACACGCAAAAGGTAACCGTCATGGACCGATATCCACGCTCTAATGGTTCAATCGTCGAACGTGCCAACAGCGGCATTCAGGCTTATATGGCGCAGGTATACGGCTGGATGACCTGTGGCATGCTGTTGACGGCGTTTGTATCCTGGTACGCGGCCAACACGCCCGCGATCCTTAACTTTATCTTCTCCAGCCAGATCACCTTCTTCGGCCTGATTATCGCGCAGTTGGGTCTGGTGTTCGTGATTTCCGGCATGGTCAATCGTCTCAGTGGCACGGTCGCCACCTCGCTGTTTATGTTGTATTCGGCGCTGACCGGGTTGACGCTTTCCAGCATTTTCATCGCCTATACCTACAGCTCGATCGCCAGTACCTTCGTGGTGACCGCCGGCATGTTCGGTGCCATGAGCCTGTACGGCTACACCACCAAGCGTGACCTGAGCGGTTTCGGCAGCATGCTGTTTATGGCGCTGATCGGTATCGTGCTGGCTTCGCTGGTTAATATCTGGCTGAAAAGCTCCGCGCTGATGTGGGCGATTACCTATATCGGGGTGGTGGTGTTTGTTGGCCTGACGGCGTACGACACCCAAAAACTGAAAGCGATGGGCGAACAGTTGAACGCCGATGACAAAGACAGTTTCCGCAAGTACGCCATCGTTGGCGCGCTGACGCTGTACCTTGATTTCATCAACCTGTTCCTGATGTTACTGCGAATTTTCGGCAACCGCAGATAATACCCGTCGTCTTTCAAGCCGCAGCGTTGTTACCTGCACCAGCTCACCCCAGTTACTTACTCAAGTAAGCGCCTGGGGATGAGCTGGCTGGTCGCCTAGCTGCAGCGTGAAATTCATAGGGTATCCGGAGATCAAAAAGACTCTGCGATCGAGATCGCAGAGTCTTTTTTTATGCAATTTTACGGCGGAACATGGCGTAAGCGGCGCTGCCGGTGGTGGCGGTGATCGCCAGTAACGGCCACAGGCTATGCCAGATGATGCCGAAACTGGCGTCCTTCAGGTAGATCTGTTTGGTGATGTCGGTGAAGTGGCGGATGGGATTCACCCAGGTGAGGTTTTGCAGCCACACCGGCATATTTTCTACCGGCGAGACATAGCCGGAAAGCAGGATCGCCGGCATCATAAACACGAAAACGCCGATAAACGCCTGTTGCTGAGTGGCGCACAGCGACGAAATCAGCAGGCCGAACCCGACCAAAGACAGCCCGTAAATCAGCATGGTGCCGTAGAACAGCAGCAGCGAACCGGCGAACGGGATCTGATAGATAAAGATACCGATCAGCAACACGATGCTGGCCTGGAAGGTGGCGACGATCAGCGCCGGTACCGCCTTGCCGATAAAAATCTGCCAGGTGGTCAACGGCGACACCAGCAACTGCTCCAGCGTGCCCTGCTCACGTTCTCGCGCTACCGACAACGAGGTGACAATCAGCACACCGATAGTGGTGATCATGGCGATCAGCGACGGCACCACGAACCACTTGTAATCCAGGTTCGGGTTATACCAGTTGCGTATTACCAGTTCGCTGTTGTTGGGTTTGGCACGGTTACCGATCAGCTCATTCTGATAGTCCTGCACAATCTGCTGCACGTAGTTGGCGGCGATTTGGGCGCTGTTGGAGTTGCGTCCGTCAAGCAACAGTTGCAGCGGGGCCGTATTGCCGCTCGCGATATCACGCGAGAACTGGGCCGGGAAGCGGATCAGCAGCAGCGCTTTTTGGTTGTCGATGGTGGTTTGAATCTCTTGTGGGCTACGCAACAGCAGCACATGCGAGAAGGCCTTGGCTTTGGCGAAGCGCTGGGTCAGTTCGACCGAGGCATGGCCGCTGTCTTCGCTGTAGACCGCGATGGTGGCGTTGGTCACCTCCAGCGTGGCGGCGAACGGGAACAGCAGCACCTGCAGAATAACCGGCAAAATAAGAATGGCGCGGGTCTGCGGATCGCGCAGCAGCGACTGCATTTCTTTTATGATTAACGTCCAGAGACGGTGAAACATCGTCTTTCCCCTTAATCCAGCCGCCGCTGGGTTTTCCAGGCCGTCAGGCCGATAAACACCACCGCCGAAGCGATCAGGAACAGCAGGTTAATCATCAGCACCGTACCGACGTTGCCCGCCAGGAACAGCGTTTGCAGCGTGCTGACGAAATAACGCGCCGGAATGATATAGGTTACGGCGCGTACGATGGCCGGCATGCTGTCGATCTGGAAGATAAAGCCGGACAGCATGATCGAAGGCAGAAAGGCGGCGTTCAGCGCCACCATTGCCGCGTTGAACTGGTTACGGGTGATGGTGGAAATCAACAGCCCCATGCCGAGCGTGCTGGCGAGGAACAGGCTGCTGATCACGAACAAAATCAGCAGCGAACCGCGATAGGGCACGCCGAGCACGAATACCGACACCACCATGCACAGCACCATGGCGATCATGCCGAGGAAGTAGTAGGGCACCAGTTTGGAGAGCAACAGTTCGCTGCGCGTCACCTGGGTGGAGAGCAGCGCCTCCATGGTGCCGCGTTCCCACTCGCGGGCGATCACCAGCGAGGTGAGGATCGCGCCAATCACCGTCATGATAATGGTGATGGCACCGGGAATGATGTAATGCCGGCTGATGGCCGCCGGGTTAAACCAGTAACGCATCTGCACGTCAATCAGCGGCTTGTCCTCGCGCCCGCGATCGGTGGCGCGCTGCTGCTGCCAGATTTGCCACACTCCCTGGGTATAGCCCTGGACAAAGTTGGCGGTGTTCGGCTCGCTGCCGTCGGTGATTACCTGGATTGGCGCGCTGTCGTGCGGCCGCGCCAGCTGTTTGTCAAAGTCGTTGGGGATCACCACCAGCCCACGGATGCGCCCGGCCTGCATCAGTTGGATCAGCTGTTGGCGATTATCGCTGATGGTCGGTTCAATGTAGGGCGAGCCGGCGAAAGCGTGGGCCAGATCGCGGGCGTCTTCGCTTTGTTGCTCCATCAAAATGCCCAGCCGCAGCTTGCTGGAATCCAGGTTGATGCCGTAGCCGAAGATAAACAGCAGCATCAATGGGATCACAAAGGCGATCAGCCCGCTGCTGGGATCGCGCAGGATCTGCCGCGTCTCTTTCAGACACAGTGCACGCAGCCGTCGCCAGGAGAAACCGCTGGCGTCGGCGGAGGTTGTTTTCTCGGTCACGGCTATGTTTTCGCTCACGGCTGCTCCTCCCGATCGTAACCCTGCACCAGATCGATAAACGCCTGCTCCATTGAAGGGTTGGGGTTGTCGTCGCAGGCTACCTGCTGTTTGAGATCGTCCGGCGTGCCGGCGGCGATGATCTTGCCGCGATACACCAGCCCGATACGGTCGCAGTATTCCGCCTCGTCCATAAAGTGGGTGGTGACCATTACCGTCACGCCTTTATCCACCATGCCGTTGATATGCAGCCAGAATTCGCGCCGGGTCAGGGGATCGACGCCCGAGGTCGGTTCGTCGAGAAACAGAATATCCGGCTCGTGCATCAGTGCGCAGGCCAGCGCCAGCCGCTGTTTGAAGCCCAGTGGCAGCGAGTCCGGCGTCTGGTTGAGGATCGGGCCAAAGTTGAAGGCGTTGGACATCTCGCTGATTTTATCGCGCTGTGCCTTGCCGCTCAGGCCATAAACGCCGGAGAAAAACTTGAGGTTTTGCGCCACCGTCAGGTTGCCGTACAGCGAGAATTTCTGCGCCATATAACCCAAATGCTGGCGTGCCTTGCCGGAGCTGGTTTTCAAATCCATACCCAGCACCAGCGCCTTGCCTTCGGTGGGCACCAGCAACCCGCACATCATTTTAAAGGTGGTGGATTTTCCGGCACCGTTCGGGCCGAGCAGGCCGAAAATCTCGCCGCGCTGCACTTTGAAGTCCACGTGGTCGGTGGCGGCAAAGTCGCCGAATTTCTTGGTCAGCCCTTGCGCTTCGATCACCGTTTCCGTGTTTTCTCCCTCGACGGTTGGCATGATCTCCGCCAGCGCCGATTTACTGTTTGGCCCGCCGCCGAGCAGATCGATAAACGCATCTTCAAAGCGCGGTTCCGCTTCGCTCAGTTCAGCATCCGGCAGATCCAATGCCTGCAGTAGCTGGCGATGATCTTCGCCTTGCTTGAGGATCAGCCGCAGGTATTTCCCCTGGATCACACCGTCGGTGACCGCCGGCAGGCAGATCGCCCGTTGCAGCAGGGCGCGGTGGCTACCGGCCGGTGGCGCGATCAGCACCGTGCGCCCGGCCATTCTCTGGGTAAGATCTTTCGGTGCGCCGCTGAACAGCAGTTCCCCTTCGTTAAGCAGCAGCACTTCGCGGCACTGTTCGGCTTCGTCCAGATAAGAGGTGCTCCACAGGATCAACATGCCGTCGTTGGCCAGTTCATGCACCATGCGCCATAACTCGCGACGCGAGATCGGATCGACGCCAACCCCCGGCTCATCGAGCAACAGCACCTGCGGTTGCCCGACCAGCGTACAGGCCAGCCCGAGCTTTTGCTTCATGCCGCCGGAAAGTTTGCCCGCCAGTCGGGTGGTGAAACGGGTGAGATCGGTGAATGTCAGCAAGCGATCGAACGTCTGCTTGCGGAGATCGCCGGTGACGCCGCGCAGATCGGCATACAGCGTTAGGTTTTCCATCACCGTCAGATCTTCATACAGACCAAACTTTTGCGGCATGTAGCCGAGAATGGCATGCAACTGACGATCCTGAGCGATCGGATCCAACCCGGCGACGCGCAGCGTACCGCTGCTGGGTTTGAGCAGCCCGGCCAGCATCCGCAGCAGGGTGGTTTTACCGGCACCGTCCGGGCCAACCAGCCCGGTGACCGCGCCGCTGGTCAGCCGGGTAGTCAGGCTGGCGACCGCCGGTTTTGCCAGTGACGGGAAACGCTTTTCCAACGCCTCAAGCTCAATGACCTGTTCCATCACCGCTCCCTCAAGGTTGGGCAAAGCGAACGGTGACCGGCATCCCCTGGCGCAGCGCGTCATCGGCGTCGGTGACAATCACCCGCAGGCGGTACACCAGGTCGGTACGCAGGTCCGGGGTTTCGACGCTCTTCGGCGTGAATTCGGCGGTCGGTGAGACAAAGCCGATTTTGCCGTGATACGGCTTGTCTGGCCGGCCGTCGGTGTAGATTTCCAGTTCGGTACCGGGTGTCGCTTTACTCAGACTGGTTTCATTCACATAGGCACGCACCCACACCGGACGGGTCAGCGACAAAGTGAACACCGTGCCACCGGCACCGAGCATGGTGCCCGGCTCGACCGCACGCGTCAGCACCGTGCCGGCGGACGGGGAAACTAAAGTGGTGTCGTGCAGGTTAAGCTGGGCCTGAGCCAGTGCGGCCTCGCTTTGCGCCAGATTGGCTTTGGCCTCTTCTATTTCTTGCGGACGATTACCGCTCAGGTATTGCGCCAGCTTGTCTTTCGACGCCTGCAGGTTGGCCTGCGCCTGATTGCGTGAGGTGCGGGCATCTTCCAGTGCGTCGGCTGAGGTGGCATTTTTCGCCCACAGGCCCTGCTGGCGCTTCAGGAAGCTATCGGCATAGCTAAAGGCGGACAGGCGCTGCGCCATTTCCGAACGTACCTGGGCTATTTCTTCGGCGCGGTAACCGGCCATCAGCAGCGCCAACTTGGCTTTGGCACTGCCGACGTTAGCCTGCGCCTGCTGTAGCGCGTTGATGTAGGGCGCGTCGTCCAGTTTGCCGAGTAATTGCCCCGGTTGCAGGGTATCGCCTTCATCCACCGTCAGCGACGCCAGACGGCCATCGACGCGGAAGCCCAAATTCACCGTGCGAATATCCACGTTACCGTACAGCGTCAGCGGTTTATCCTGATGCTGTTGGTAATACCAGACCCCGTAAACGGCCGCGGCGATCAGCACAACAACCGCCACCAAAAAGGCACTGCGTTTTTTATTCATAATTCTCCCTGCCTGAATTTATACCCGTCATCTTTCAAGTTGCAGCGTTGTTACCTGCACTCGCTCACCCCAGTTACTTACTTGAGTAAGCGCCTGGGGATGAGCGAGCTGGCCGCCTAGCTGCAACTTGAAAGCTATAGGGTATACGCGCCATAGCGTTGGCGCAGCCCATTAACCAGAATCTCAATATGTTCAGCCAGTACTTCGCTGATTTGTTCTGCCTCGGCAGTGTCGATCTGCTGCCAACCGGCCTGTCGGCGGACGGTTTCCCGTGCCACGCGAAACGACAACACTTCACCGATCAGCGCGTGGGTATGCAGCACAATTTTGGTCGACTGCGGATCGATGCCGGTGTAGGCCGCCAGCAGGCGGCAAAGCTTGTTATGCAGCGGCGCCACCACCTGTTGGTGGATCAGCGGATAGGCGTCGGTGGGGGAGAGCTGCTCGCGCGACATGATTTTGCTCAGGTTCAGCGTCTGCGGTTGAGTCATCAGATCGCTGAACGCCAGCAGGCCGCGTTTCAGATGTTCGAGGTAGTGCTCCGGCAGACGTTCGGCTTCCGGGAGTTGCCAGAAGCGGTCAATCTCTTCGGCCAGCGGGCGAAACGCCTGCTGGATAAAATCGGCAATCCACTGGGCGACGGCCAGATACAGGCCCTCTTTGGAATTGAAGTAGTAGGTGATGGCGGCGATGTTGTGCCCGGCACGCTGGGCAATATCGCGGGTGGTGGCACCCTGAATGCCGTATTCACCGAACATTTCGATGGCGGCGGCGATCAACTGCTGACGCGCTTGCTCGCCCCGTGCCCGGCCGGCAGTCTGATTATTTGGCATTATTGATGGCGCTCATAAAAGTTAATCAATCATATGATTAACTTTATGCCAGATTGCACGAAATGCAATCAGTAACCGCGGTTTATTTAAGGGTATCTTTTCGGATTTGGCTGAATTGTCGGCATATTGTGCTCTGCGTCACTTAATTTGCGTTTTCTTGTTCGACTTCTGCTACACTCGCCCGCTTGGTGCACTGCAGTTTGTGCCAATCCCTCGTGGTCATGCAAAATGTCCCGTCTGATAATCCTCCCAGGAAACTGCACCGAACACTGTTAGGTTAGGGGGGATCTGGAGTTTTTCTCTTTATGTCATTTGAAACCCTCGGCTTAAGTGCTGAAATTCTGCGCGCTGTTGAAGAACAGGGCTATCGCGAACCTACGCCAATTCAACGCCAGGCGATTCCTGTCGTATTGGAAGGTCGTGACCTGATGGCCAGCGCCCAGACCGGTACCGGTAAAACCGCTGGCTTTACCCTGCCGCTGTTGCAGCTGCTGAGTAAGCATGATCATCCGATCAAAGGCCGTCGCCCGGTACGTGCGCTGATCCTGACGCCAACCCGTGAACTGGCGGCGCAGATCGGCGAAAACGTCGAAGCTTACAGCAAACACCTGCGCCTGCGTTCGCTGGTGGTGTTTGGCGGCGTGAGCATCAACCCGCAGATGATGAAACTGCGCGGCGGCGTCGACATTCTGGTGGCAACACCGGGTCGCCTGCTGGATCTGGAACACCAACGCGCCGTTGACCTGTCCAAAGTTGAAATTCTGGTGCTGGACGAAGCCGACCGCATGCTGGATATGGGCTTTATCCATGATATCCGCCGCGTGCTGGCCAAGCTGCCTGCCAAGCGTCAGAACCTGCTGTTCTCTGCAACCTTCTCCGACGACATCAAAGGGCTGGCCAACAAACTGTTGCACAACCCGGCATCGGTTGAAGTGGCGCGCCGCAACACCGCGTCCGAGCAGATTGAGCAAAGCGTGCACTTCGTTGACAAGAAGCGTAAGCGGGAACTGTTGTCCCAGATGATCGGCGAAGGTGACTGGAAGCAAGTCTTGGTGTTCAACCGCACCAAACACGGCGCCAACCACCTGGCTGAACAGCTGAACAAAGACGGCATCACTGCCGCAGCGATCCACGGCAACAAAAGCCAGGGCGCGCGTACCCGCGCATTGGCCGATTTTAAAGACGGCAAAATTCGCGTATTGGTAGCTACCGACATCGCGGCACGCGGTCTGGACATCGACCAGTTGCCACACGTGGTGAACTACGAGTTGCCTAACGTGCCGGAAGACTACGTGCATCGCATCGGCCGTACCGGTCGTGCTGAACGTACCGGTGAGGCGATCTCGCTGGTGTGTGTGGATGAACACAAATTGCTGCGCGATATCGAACGCCTGCTCAAACGTGAGATCCCGCGTATTGCTCTGCCAGGCTATGAGCCGGATCCGAGCATCAAGGCCGAGCCGATCATCAACGGTCGTCAGGCTGGCGGGCGCGGTGCGCCACGCGGCAACGGCGGTGGTCAACGCTCCGGTAACGGTGGCGGCCAGCGCAGTGGCAACGGTGGCGGCAATGGCGGTCAGCGTGAAAACCGCGGTGGCGGCAGTGCTCGTCAGCAGGGTGATGGCAAGCCGCGTTCAGGTGCTCCGCGCCGTCCGCGCAGCCGCCCGGCTGAGTAAATTGCGCTGTTGTCAGCCGTCTGAGGCCACCTTTAGGGTGGCCTTAGTTTGGTGACAAACACCCGAAAAACGTGGTTTTCGGATGTTTGGCGTAAAGCAGAAGACTTAATCCTTTGTTTTTGTTAGTACCTAAAACAGTACTTTTAGCTACAAATGACTTTGTCAGCCGTCTGAGGCCACCTTTAGGGTGGCCTTTTTTATACGTAAAAATCAGCGCATCTCAAGCTCCGGCACCACCGACATGCCAACGCGCAGTCGCGCCAGTTCCGGCTGGTTGGGTTCCAGCAGGATCTTCACCGGCAGGCGTTGCACCACTTTGGTGTAGTTGCCGGTGGCGTTATCGGCGCTGATGGCGGCAAAGGTCGAGCCAGTGGCCGGGGCGATGCTGTCAACGTGGCCGCGCAGCGTCACGCCGGGCAGCGCATCGACGGTGATGGATACCGGCTGGCCGGCAGAGACGTTGGCTAACTGGGTTTCCAGGAAGTTGGCGACCACGTAGCTCTGTTGTAGCGGCACCACCGCCAGCAGACGCGTACCGGCGGAGACCCAGGCACCCTGGCGTACCGCGCGCTGGCCGACGCTGCCGGCAATCGGCGCAATAATCTGGGTATAGGAAAGATTCAGACGCGCCTGATCAACGCTGGCCTGCGAGGCGGCAATATTCGCTTCGGCCTGTTTGCGGCTGGCCTGCAACACCCCAACTTCTTTACGTGCCGAAACCACCGCCGCCTGATTCTGCTTTAGCTGTGCGGCGGCGGTCTGCATCACGGAGGCCGATTTCTGCTGCTCATCAGCGGTGGCGGTGCCGGTTTTCAGCAACCGGCGATAGCGATCGGCGTTCTGCCCGGCGTAGTTGAGCGTGGCCTGGCTGGCGCTGACGCCGGCTTCCTGCTGGGCAATATTGGCCTGCTGTTGATCCAGCTGCGCCTGAATACTGGACAATTTGGCCTGGCTAATCTGCAGATTGGCCTGTGCCGTTTCCAGCGCCACGCGGTAATCCCGATCGTCGAGGGTGGCCAGCACTTCACCGGCTTTTACCTGCTGGTTGTCACTGACGTTGACGCTGCGGATATAGCCGGAAATCTTGGGGGCCACCAGCGTGTAATCGGCGCTCACGACCGCATCATCGGTACGCAAATGGTGGCGATTGAGCGATGAGCGGACAAAAAAAGCAATCGCCAGCAGGATTAACAGCAGCAACGCCAGGGTTAAGGTTCGTTTTGCAGGGGTGAAGCTCATGGTTATGATCCTGATGTTTTTGGAACTAGAGGTAAGAGCGTTTGCGGCGGATAGACACGCTTCGGCAACCAGGCGGTCAGCAACACCAACAGCAGTGCACAGCCAATAATCAGCAGGTAGGCGTCACTGATACTGAGGATCACCGCCTGATGCTTTACCAGCGTCGAAAAATGCCCGAGATTTTCCGCTGAACTGACCGAGCCGTCCGGTAACAGCGGCATAGCCCCGCTGGCGTGTTCTGAGCTCTCTGCCGTCATCAGCCACGGGCGATTGCCCAGCCGGTCAACCAGCACATGAGAGTGAAATTGCTCCCGGTGGCTAATAAAATTCTCAACCAGGCTGCCCGCCGCCACGGCGGAAAAACCGCGCACGGTGTTAAACATTGCCGAGGCAAAAGGCCCTTCTGGTGGCAGGATCACGCTGGTAGAGGTCATTAACACCGGTAAAATCATCATCGGCTGGCCAAATGCCTGCAGGCCTTGGATCAGCCAGAAGTTTTCTCGTGCCCAATCGTCGGTCAATTGCATTCCCAGCAGGCAGGAAACGGCGATTAGCGCGGCACCGAGGGTCAGTACCCAGCGGGCGTCTATCCAGCGCAGATTCAGCAGGGTGGCGATGAAAGGCGCTATCACCAACTGCGGCAGGCCGACGGCTAACGCCAGCGGCGCAAATTGTACGGTGCGAAAACCCTCCACCTGTGAAAAGTAGAACGACGGCAGCATTGAGCCTGACAGCGCCAGCAGCAGCACGCCGGCCAGCGTCAGCAGGCTATAAGAAAGATTGATGCGCTGCAGTAATTGCAGTTTTAACAGTGGCAGCGGATGGAACCACTCGTTGATCAAAAACGTCACCAGCAGTGCGATAGACACCGGCAACATCAGGCTAATCAGCGGCGAATTGAACCAGTCGAGTCGCTCTCCCTGAGTCAGAGAAAGGATCAACAGCGCAATGCCGCTGCACCCGGTGAGCATGCCGAACAGATCGATCTGGCGGAAACGCTCCAGCCGTAAGGGATCCTGCGGCAACCCCCAGCCGATCAGTAAGGAGGCTATCAGACACAGCGGGATCGCCTGCCAAAAGACAAACTGCCAACCCAGACTGTCGGTCCACAGCGCCGCCAGCGGTGCCGCGACATTGGGGCCAAAGGTGGCGGTGAGCGCATAGGCGGCCAGCCCGTAAAGTTTGATGGTCGGGGGCAGAAAACGCAGCGCCACCGTCATCAGCAACGGCGGCAATGCCCCGCCAAACAGGCCTTGCACCACCCGCAGAGCAATAAACAGCGTGGGATCAGCAGTTAACGGCTGGAGTACGCCGACGGCGGCAAAACCGCCGATCATCACCAGGGCGAAACGGCGTAGCGAAAAGGTCACGGCAAACCAGGGGGCCACCATCATGGCCGACACTTCCGCGGCCTGATAGGCCGAGGTGATCCAGCTCCCCTGGTCGAAACCGATACCGATAGCCGCGCGGATATCCGCCAGCGCCAAATCGCTGATGCGATCATTGAGTCCTGAGGTCAGGGCGGCAATCAGCACACCCACCAACCCCACAGCCAGACGCAGGGTAAAAGGATGCGGCGCAGCGACGGCAGGCGCAGGCTGAGCATTCATAGTATGACTCCAGAAACGAAACTTACGATGCACTGTATTGCATAGCGATACATTGTGACGCATGCTACATTGTGATGCACTGTATTGCAATGTGGTACATCGTGCCGCCTGACCGGAAAAAATGTTACAGTGTGGTCAAAAGCAAGGAAAAGAGCCTTCCATGTCTGAACCCTCAACATGTTGTGATGATGAAAAAGCCGGCGGTATTCAGGTCATTACCCGTGCGGCTAAAATCCTCGATGCGCTGGGCGCCAAGCCCAATGGCATGAGCCTGGGCGAAATAGCGCTGGCGGTCGATCTGCCGCGTTCCACCGTGCAACGTATCGTCAACGCGCTGGACTCCGTGCAATTGGTGCGCGGCGGTGCCGGTGGTGTGCGCCTCGGGCCGTCGTTGCTGCGGCTGATTGCCAGCGTACATACCGAAATGGTGTCGATTGCGACCCCCTGGTTGCAGGCTTTATGTGACGCCACCGGCGAGACGGTATCGCTGGGGCGCGCCAGCGGTTTGCAACTGGCGGTAGTGCACTACATTGTGGCGGATCGTGAGCTGCGGGTGGTGCCACGCATCGGCATGAATCTGCCGCTGTACAGCACCTCCGGCGGGCGAGCGCTGCTGGCGTTGAACAGCGACGATGCGGCCCGGGATTTACTGGGTGAGGCCTATAGGGCGGTGACGGATCTGACGGTGCGTGATTTTCCGGCACTGCTGCAGCACCTGACCGAAATACGCCGTACCGGCCTGTCCTTCGATCGGGAAGAAACATTGGAAGGCGTCTCTACCATGGCGGTGGCTATCGACACCATTCTGGGGCGTTTCTCCATCAGTCTGTTAGTGCCCAGCACCCGTTTGGCCAAGAATGAAGCTCGCTTCCGCGAGGAGATCCTTAAGTGTAAAGACGCGTTGATCGATGAGATTGGCAAGGTGGCGTCGCGAGATTAACCGGAGAAGATAATGAAAACGCTGTTGGTTGCGGTTGATAATTCCGCTAATGCTCGTAAGGTCATTTCACTGGCTGCCGAACAGGCATTGGCGCAACAGGCGGCGCTAGTGGTGCTTTGTTGTGTCGATCTTAGCTATTCCGTAACGGGGCCGTTTGAAATTGAACCGGGTGAAGATCCGGCAGATTTCGGTTGCGCGCAGGATGAACAACAGGCCGCCGCGACCGTGGTGCACCGGGCACTGAGCGAACTCCAGGCGGCAGGGGTCAATGCGCGCGGGCGGGTGGTGGCCGGTGAACCGGCAGAAACCATTGTTGCCCAGGCGAAAGAACTGAATGCGACGATGATTATTATGGGACGACGCCATCTTTCCCCCTTTAGACGTTTGTTGAATGGGTCGCACAGCGCCCTGGTGATTGAGAACGCCGATTGCCCGGTGCTGGTTGACGTGCGTGCCGACTGATTTTGCCTAATCCCGGAGCCGAAGATGAAACTAAAATGTGCCATTCTTGATGATTATCAGCAGGTCGCGCTCAGCATGGCCGACTGGTCTGCCCTCGGCGATCGGGTTGAGGTGTTCAGCATCGGTCAGCATTTTAGTGATGAAGCGGAACTGGCCGTGCATCTGCAGGACTGCGATATTTTGGTGATTATGCGTGAACGCACGCCAATCACCGCTTCGCTACTGGCGCGTTTGCCTCAGTTAAAACTGTTGATCACCTCGGGCATGCGCAATGCCTCTATTGATTTGGCGGCGGCGGCACAGCGCGGGGTTATTGTCTGCGGCACCGCCAGCGGCTCAGCAGCACCGATGGAGCTAAGCTGGGCACTGCTGCTGGGGTTGGCAAAACATTTACTGGTGGAAAATCACGGCCTGCGTAATAACGGCCCCTGGCAGCAAGCGGTTGGCGTGACCCTGCAGGGCAAGACGCTGGGCCTGCTGGGGTTGGGCAAGATTGGCAGCCAAATGGCGGTGGTGGCGCAGGCGTTTGGTATGCGGGTGCTGGCCTGGAGCCAAAACCTGACGGCAGAAAGGGCCGCCGAGGTGGGGGTGACGCTGGCAGCATCCAAACAGGCGCTGTTTGAACAGAGCGACTTTGTTTCGGTTCATCTGGTGCTCAGTGAGCGTAGCCGTGGGCTGGTGGGCCGGCCAGAGCTGCAGGAGATGAAGAAAACTGCTTATCTGATCAATACCTCGCGTGCGGCGATTGTCGATCGCAGCGCGTTGATTGACGCATTGCAGCAAGGGCAGATCGCCGGTGCCGGGCTGGACGTGTTTGAGGTTGAACCCTTGCCGAGCGACGACATCTTCCGCCAACTGCCCAACGTGTTGGCGACGCCGCATCTGGGTTATGTGGCCGACAGCAACTATCAAATCTATTTCCGCGAAGCGATCGAAAACATCGAGGCCTTTATCGCCGGTGTTCCGCTGCGTCAATTGGCGTAGCGCGGTTTTATTCCCCAGAGATGCTTGTCTGCTGCGGGCATTCCCCCGTATCATTGCGCGTCTTTTTTAGCAGGGGTGAACATGCGCGTATTATTGGCTCCGATGGAGGGCGTTCTCGATTCTTTGGTGCGTGAGCTGCTCACCGAAGTGAACGACTACGACCTGTGCATCACCGAATTCCTGCGCG